>Ga0075424_100000455_pt1 | contig 31848 bp, 29 predicted proteins | sample SoiMethybrSBSTD3_FD_75301 | JGI IMG/M metagenome (GOLD analysis project Ga0075424, IMG submission 75301) | Bulk soil microbial communities from a Populus tree surrounding site in Tennessee, USA - Soil MetaG P. TD hybrid SBSTD3 | ecosystem: Environmental > Terrestrial > Soil > Tree plantation... | reverse complement strand
GGGGCTGGTCGGTGCGCTGCTGGTCGGGCTCTCCGCGGCGAAGGCGATCGCCTGGGCACGTGGTCTCCCGCTCATCCCGGTCGACCACCTGCACGGGCACGTCGCGTCGCTCTTCCTGGGGTCTGACCCCGTCGATCCGCCGTTCCTGTGCCTGCTCGCGACCGGGGGCCACACGATGCTCCTGGACGTCCACGACCACCGCTCGTTCACCGTTCTCGGCGAGACGATCGACGACGCGGTCGGCGAAGCGTTCGACAAGGGCGCCCGCCTGCTCGGGCTCGGCTACCCGGGCGGCGCCGCGCTCGACCGGCTCGCCCGCGAGGGCGACGCCGAGCGCTTCAGCTTCCCCGTCGCATCGGTGCCGGGTCTCGACTTCTCCTTCTCCGGCGTCAAGACCGCGCTGCTCTACGCCGTCCGGGGTCTGACCCCATCCGAACTCCAGCGCCGCCGCGCCGATCTCGCCGCGTCGTACCAGCGCGCGCTCGTGCGGGCGCTCGTGCAGCGGACCGAGCAGGCGACGGAGGCAGGCGGATTCGACCGCATCGCCGTCGTGGGCGGCGTCGCTGCGAACTCGGAGCTCCGCGCCGCGCTCGCCGGCGCGGCGCTCGCGCCGCTCGAGCTCTGCGGCGACAACGCGGCGATGATCGCCTCCGCCGCGCGGTACGTGAACCCCGTCCCGCGACCCGACTATCTTGCCCTCGATGCGTATGCGTCCCGTCAGGCTGCGTGAGCCCTGCCAGATCGGGCCGCTCGCGGTCGTCGCCGCGGCCGCGACGGCGCTGCTCGTCGTCCTCGCCGTCGGCGGTGGAGGGCACGCCGCGCGCGCCGCTCCGCCGACGAGCCAGACGCCGGCGGAGGCGTGGAACGGCTTCGTAGGCGGTGAGCGCGTGCAGGTCGGGTTCGGCGAGCGCCAGATCGTCGTCCTTCGAGCGCCATCGCTCGCGCAGCGCGTTGCCGCGGCGGGCGGGATCGTGGACGACGTCCAGGAGCGGCAGTGGACGCAGGCCGTGCTCGCACAGCAGCGTGAGGTGATTCAGAAGCTCGTGTTGCAGGGCGTGGTCATCCACCCGGACTTCACGTTCGCGCGGGTTCTCAACGGCTTCTCCGCGGCGCTCGATGCCCGCGCGTCGGCGCTGCTCGAGAGGATGCCGGAGGTCAAGGGCCTCTACCCGGTCCGCGCGGTCTACCCGGCGGCGATCTCGACCTCAGGGCTCGACCAGCTCACCTCCAGCTCGGGCGGTCTCTCGCAGCTTTCGCTTCCGGGGCTCACGGGCCGCGGCGTGACGATCGCGCTGCTCGATACGGGCGTCGACCGTGTGCAGCCGCTCCTCGCGGGCCACGTTCGCCAGGGCTACGACCTCGTCGACGGCGACGCGCTCGCGCTTGCCGAGGCCAGGCCGGGCAATCCCGCCGACATCGAGCACCACGGCACCGAGCTCGCCGGACTCGTGCTCGGCCACGGCGACGGCGTGGGCGGCGTCGCGCCGGGCGCCACCATCCTTCCGCTTCGCGTCGCGGGCTGGCAGCGCGACGCCTCGGGAAACTGGGCGGTGTACGGGCGGACCGACCAGCTGATCGCTGGCCTGGAGCGCGCGGTCGACCCGAACGGGGACGGCGACGCCCATGACGCGGCGAGGATCGCGCTCGCGGGAGTCGTCGAGCCGTTCGCCGCTTTTGCAGACGGCCCCGCGGCGGACGCCGTCACCGGTGCGGACGCGCTCGACACGCTCGTCGTCGTTCCGGCCGGAAACGACGGCCCGGCAGGTCCGGCCTACGGCAGCATCAGCGGCCCCGGCGGTGCGCCCGACGCACTGACGGTGGGCGCCGCCGACCTGCGGCCCGACGTGGCGCGGGTGCCGGTGATGGTGCGCGCGGGACTGCGCGTCCTGTTCGAGGGATCGCTGCCGCTTGTCGGAACGATGGGGCCGCCACACGCAGTCACGCTTCGGCTCGAGCCCGCGGGGCGCCGCCGGTCTGGACGGGAGGGGCCGTTCACGGGCCCACCGAGAATCGCCGACTTCTTCGCGGGCGGGACGTCGACCGTCGCGGGTCGGGCTGCATTCATGGCCACGAGCACCGCGCCGGGTGTCGCCGTCCAGAACGCGGCCACGGCCGGGGCCGTCGCGGTCGTGTTCTACGGCGACTCGATCCCGTCTGGCGCGCTCGGCCTCCCCGACAACGTGTCCGTCCCGGTGATCGCGCTGCCGCGCGCGGTCGCGCGCCAGGTGCGCGACGCCTCAGCGCGGGGCGTCCCGTTGAGCGTCTCGATCGGGCACGCCGACCTTTCTGCGCAGGCCCCGCAGGGCCGAATCGCCGACTTCTCCTCGCGCGGGCTGGCCTACGACGGACGCGTGAAGCCCGACCTGGTGGGCCCGGGTGTCGGCCTGCCGACGTCGGAGCCGGGTACCAACGAGGACGGGACACCCCACCTCGGCACGGTGAACGGCTCGAGCGCCGCCGCGGCCGCGCTCGCCGGCGCGGCCGCATTGCTCGCGCAGGCGCGTCCGTCGCTCGATGCCGGGTCGCTGAAGGCGCTCCTCGTCGGCTCCGCGCGCCGGCTGCCAGGCGATTCGCCCACCGAGCAGGGGGCCGGGTTCGTCGACCTCGGCGCCGCGGCCGCCTCGGAGCTCGCCATCACGCCCTCGGCGGTCGTCTTCGACCCGCTGCACGGTCGCGCGACGTCCACCGAGACCCTCCAGGTCAAGAACGTCTCCGTCCGACCGATTGCGGCGCGTGTCTTCGTCGGCGGCCCGGCCCACGTCGGCGTGAGCGCGTCGCCACGCCGGGTTCGGCTCCGCCCGGGAGCCGCGGCGAACGTGCGCCTTGTCGCCCGCCTCCGTCAACCGGGCGCGAGCGGCGAGGCCATCGGAACCATCCGGGTCGCGCCGGAGACCGGGGTCGTCGAGCGAACGCTCTGGTCGGCCGAGGTAGGAGACAGTCGGCGACAGCTCCTCTCGGCCGTCGTCTTGAACGTCGGAGGCGGGCGGCCGAACCGGGAATCGCCGCCCGCCTTCAAGCCCTCGGATTCTGCGCCGGCGGTCGTCTCCCTCCAGGCCGGGAGCGTCTTCGAGTCGGGCGGGGTGCTGGGGCTGCAGCCGGTCTCGCGGCTCGACCTCCGGCTCGCGACGGCGAGCGGCGAGGACCTCGGTCTGCTCACCCGGCTTCGCGACCTCCTTCCCGGGCGCTACGCGTTCGGCCTGACCGGCCGCGGGCCCGGCGGCAACGTGCTTCCGAAAGGCACGTACAAGCTGAGGATCGCCGCGTATCCGACCGTTCCCGGAGCCCCCACGAGGCGCACACTACGGTTCCGCATCAGGTAGCCGGGCGCCGCGGATTAAGCTTAAGCGGGAATTTCCAGCCAAAAAGGAGTCGTCTGTGGCCACCGTTGAAGCTCCCGTCTCCCACCTGCGCGAAAACCCGTACGACCTTGCCCGCGACCAGCTGCGCCGTGTGGCGCAGGCGTTCGGCATCGACGACGATATGGTCAACGTGCTCGGACGCTGCAAGAAGGGCGTCGAAGTCTCGGTTCCGACGAGGATGGACGACGGGACGGTGGAGGTATTCACCGGCTACCGCGTGATCCACAACGTCGCGCGCGGACCGTCGAAGGGCGGTATCCGCTACCACCCCGACGTCACGCTCGACGAGGTGAAGGCGCTGTCGATGTGGATGACGTGGAAGTGCGCCCTGATGGGCGTCCCGTTCGGCGGCGCGAAGGGCGGGATCGTCTGTGACCCCAAGCGTCTCTCGCAGACCGAGCTCGAGCGCATGACCCGGCGCTATACGACGGAGATCATCAACGAGATCGGGCCGGAGCGGGACATCCCGGCGCCGGACGTCGGCACGGACGCGCGGGTGATGGCGTGGATCTTCGACACGTACTCGATGACGAAGGGCCATTCCGTCCTCGGGGTCGTCACCGGGAAGCCGCTGACCATCGGCGGCTCGCTCGGTCGTGTCGAGGCGACGTCGCGCGGCGCGTTCTTCGTTCTGCGCGAGGCGCTCCGCCAGCAGGACCGGCGGATGGATGCCCTTACAGTCGCCGTCCAGGGGTTCGGAAACGTCGGCAGCCTCCTCGCCGGCTTCCTCCACGACCACGGTGCGACGGTGGTCGCCGTCTCCGACACGTCCGGCGGGCTGTACAACCCCAAGGGGGTCGACGTTCCGTCTGCGATCGCCCACAAGCGCGATACCGGCTCGCTCACCGGCTTTCGCGGCGCCGAGGCGATCACGAATGAGGAGCTCGTCCTCCTGGACTGCGACGTGTTCGCTCCCTGCGCGCTCGAGCAGGTGGTGACGTCGGAGAACGCGGACAAGGTGAAGGCGCGCATCATCGTGGAGGGGGCGAACGGCCCGCTGACCCCGGTGGCCGACGAGATCCTCGAGGAGCGCGGCGTGATCATTCTTCCGGATGTGCTCGCGAACGCAGGCGGCGTCGTCGTCTCGTACTTCGAGTGGGTGCAGGGCCTCCAGGAGTACTTCTGGAAGGAGGACGAGGTCAACGCGAAGCTCAATGACATCACCACGCGCGCATTCGCGGAGACGTGGGAGGTCGCACAGGAGCGGGACGTGACCATGCGCACGGCGGCGTACGGCCTCGCCGTGCGGCGGGTGGCCGAGGCGACGACGACGCGCGGCCTGTACCCGTAGCCCAATCCGCGACGACGCCGCGGGTCGTCCTCTACGGCTCCCGCGGCTGCCATCTCTGCGAACGGGCCCGCCTGACGCTGGCTTCGCTCCGCGACGAGCTCGCGTTCACGCTCGACGAGGTCGACATCACGGGCGATCCGGATCTGGAGGCGCGGTACCGCGAATTGCTGCCCGTGGTCGAGATCGACGGCGAGCGGGCATTCGTCTACTTCGTCCCGGAAGAGGCCTTCCGGCGACGTCTCGGCGCGCAGGGTTAGTTGGATACGACACGACGCCGTAGGCCGCTGGCAGAATTGTTCAGCCTTGTTACAAACGTCGAAGGAGGAGCTGGGGTGGCTGAGCGACTGACGGTCGGCGTGGCCTCGCGGCTGAGCCGGTATCTCCAGGTTCTGACGCAGGCTCGCAAGATGGGCAAGGACCGGATCTCGTCGCAGGAGATCGCCGATTACACGAATATCAACGCGACGCAGATCCGCCGCGACCTGTCCGGCTTCGGGAAGTTCGGCAAGCGCGGCGTCGGCTACAGCACCGAGAGCCTCCTCTCGGAGATCCGCAAGATCCTCCGCACGCAGGGCCAGCACAACATCGCCCTCATCGGGGCCGGCCGTTTGGGTCAGGCGGTTGCGAGCTCCCCGATATTCGCCGAGCACGGGATCAACATCGCTGCCGTCTTCGACGTCGACCCCGACAAGGTCGGGCGGGAGATCGGCGACCTGACGGTGACCGAGTACACGCGGCTCGCCCCAGTCGTCCGCGAGAAGAACATCATCGTCGGCGTCCTCGCAGTGCCCGCCACGAGCGCTCAGGACGTCGCCAACAACCTCGTCCGCTCGGGCGTGAAGATCGTCTTCAACTACTCCGAGGCCCTGCTGGACGTGCCGGCCGACGTCACCGTCCACACGTTCAACCCCGCCGTCGACCTCCTCCACGCGCTCTACTTCCACCTGACATAAAACGGGGGAAACCATGTTTCCCCCGTTCGCCCCCTTCTTCAGGCTCACGCGGTCGACGCGGTGTGGCGACGCGAGGCAAAGCCACGCTACGCCGAAAAGTACTGTCGAGCGTTCAGTAAGGAGAAGGCTGGCGGAGGCGGGCTGTGCCCGCCGTAGCCACGGCGCGCTACGGCGCGTCTGCTTTAAGAAGGGGGGTAACGGGGGAAACATGGTTTCCCCCGTTTGACGGCTATGGGCGACGCGCAGCGCCTGACCCCTGACGAGCAGCTCCGGCTAGCGCGCGAGCAGTTCGAGGAGGCCGACGATTTCACGGTCGCGGTGGAGGAGGAGTTCGCGATCCTCGATCCCGGGACACTGTCGCTCGCCAACCGCTTCGAGGAGCTGAAGGCCGCGGCCGTCGGCACCGATCTCGAGGACCATCTCGTCGGCGAGCTGATCGCGTCGGAGGTCGAGATCCGGACAGGGAGCTGTCAGTCATTCGACGAGCTGTCGGCCCGGATGGCCGAGCGCCGCGAGCAGCTGTTCGCGCTGGCCGATCCGCTCGGCATCGCGCTCGGCGCCACCGGGACGCATCCGTGGAGCCCGTGGCAAGACCAGCGGATTATCGACACGCCGCACTACCGGCGGAACGACGAGATCCTCGGCTACGTCGTCTGGCGGAACAACACCTTCGGGATTCACGTCCACACGGCGGTGCGTGGCGCCGACCGTGCCATCCGCACCTGTAACGCGCTCCGGAACTACCTGCCGGAGCTGCTCGCCCTCTCGGCCAGCTCGCCGTTCGTCGAGAGCGTCAACACCCGTCTCCACTCGGCGAGGACGGAGATCTTCACGAAGTTCTTCCCTCGCTGCGGGATCCCCGACGCCTTTCCCGACTGGGACACGTACGAGCGGTACGTCCGGTACCTCTACGAGACGAAGTCGATCGACGAGCACACGCAGATCTGGTGGAGCGTTCGACCGCATCTGGCGTTCCCCACCGTCGAGCTTCGCATCTGCGACGGCCAGCCCGACCTCGGCGAGGCGCGCTCGCTCGCGGCGCTCGGGTTTGCGCTGACCGCCCGCATCGCACGTGCGCTCGACGACGGGGAGCCGCTGCCGAACTACCCGGGCCACCTGCTCGAGGAGAACTTCTGGCGGGCGATCCGCAACGGCATGTCGGGTGACCTGCTCGACCTGAGCGCCTTCCCGACGGCGCGCGTCCGCCCCGCGCGCGCCGCGCTCGAGGAGCTGATCGCCTGGGTGCTGCCGGTCGCCGAGGAGCTCGGTGTCGCTGCGCATCTCGCCGTCGCCGCCCAGAACGCCGCAGAGCGCCAGATCGAGCGCTACGAGAGCGGCGCCGGGATCGAGGAGATCTACGCGGAGCAAGTGATTCGGACGAAGGAGCCGGTCGGTGGCTGAGCAGCCGCCGCCGAGCGACGAAGAGCTCCGCCGGCAGCTCGAGGAAGAGCTCAGGCGGGTCAAGATCTCGGACTTGCTTGTGCAGACCGTCTACACGATCTCCTCGCTTGGATACCGCAAGCTGAGCGAGGAGGAGCGCGACCTCGCGGAGGCTCGCCTCGCCATCGACGCGCTGAGCGCGCTCCTGCCGACGCTCGAAGGCAGCGTCAGGCCCGACCTGATCCGCGACCTCAACCAGATGAAGGCGAACATGCAGCTCGCCTACGCCAAGGTCGTCGCGGAGACCGGGGGCGGGGGCGGAGAGGAGGGGTCTGCCCCCGACGGCTGAGCTCGGCGTCTTCGGCGGATCGGGGTTCTACTCGTTCCTCGACCAGGTCGAGGAGGTGCAGATGCAGACGCCGTACGGCGCTCCTTCGGCCCCGCTCGTGGTCGGCGAGGTCGGCGGCAAGAGGGTTGCGTTTCTGCCGCGGCACGGCCGGCACCACGAGCTGCCGCCGCACCGGATCCCCTACCGCGCGAACGTCTGGGCCATGCGCGAGCTCGGGGCGCGGCGGATCATCGCGCCGTGTGCGTCCGGGGCGCTGCAGCCGGAGCTCGAGCTCGGGACGTTCGTCGTCTGTGACCAGTTCGTCGATCGCACCGCCGGACGCGAGGTGACGTTCTACGACGGGCCCGAGACGACGCACGTCTCGTCGGCCGATCCGTACTGTCCGGGCCTCCGCTGCGTGCTCGTCGAGACGGCGCGCGACCTCGGCATCCCCGTCCGCGACGGCGGCACCGTGGTCGTGGTGCAGGGGCCGCGGTTCTCGACGCGGGCCGAGTCACGCTGGTTCCAGGCGATGGGCTGGCACGCGATCAACATGACCGCCTACCCGGAGTGCCACCTCGGCCGTGAGCTCGAGCTCTGCTACGCGAACATCTCGATGGTGACCGACCACGACGTCGGCGTGGAGGGCACGGCTCCCGTGTCGGCCGAGACGGTCATGCGCGTGTTCTCGGAGAACAACGAGCGGCTCAGAGAGCTTCTCTTCGCCGTCATCCCGCGGATTGGACCGCAGCCGCAGGACATCTGCGCGACGGCGCTGCAGGGCGCGAGGGTGTCCTAGAGCCAGGCGCCACGTACGTGCGTATGTGATACAAAACTGCCCGCGCCGAGCCGTCTCGGCGCCATCTTTGTGAGGCCATGAACTGGTTCAACGAACACCCTGTGCTGTTCGCGCTCGTGGCCGCGGGCATCGCGATCGCCTACGGAATCGGGCTTGCGGTCTGGCTCGTGCGCCAGCCGGCCGGAACGGAGCGGATGCAGGAGATCGCTCACGCCGTGCAGGAGGGCGCTGCTGCCTACCTCCGCCGCCAGTACCGGACGATCGCCGTCGTCGCCGTCGTCCCGTTCCTCCTGATCGGCTTTTACCACAAGCTCGGCTGGGGCACCGCGATCGGATTCCTCGTCGGTGCCGTGCTGTCCTCATCCGCAGGCTTCATCGGGATGACCGTCGCGGTGCGGTCAAACGTCCGCACGGCGGAAGCTGCGAAGTCGGGGCTGCGACCGGCCCTCAACGTCGCCTTCCGGGCCGGGTCGGTCACCGGCTTCCTCGTGGTCGGCCTGGGCCTGCTCGGCGTCGCCGGCTACTACTGGGTGCTGACGGGCTGGTTCGACGTCTCGCGCGACAGGGCCATCGCCGACCTCGTGGGCCTCGCGTTCGGGGGATCGCTCATCTCCGTCTTCGCGCGCCTCGGCGGGGGCATCTATACGAAGGCCGCGGACGTCGGGGCCGACCTCGTGGGGAAGATCGAAGCGGGCATCCCCGAGGACGACCCGCGCAACCCGGCCGTCATCGCCGACAACGTCGGCGACAACGTCGGCGACTGCGCCGGCATGGCCGCCGACCTCTTCGAGACGTACGCGGTCACCGCCGTCGCGGTCATGCTGATCGGGTCGACGCGCTTCCCCGCGACCGACCTCGCCGTCTACCCGCTCGCTCTGGGCGCAGTCTCCATCCTTGCGTGCGTCGTCGGCACCTTCTTCGTCCGCGTCGGCCGCAGCGGCTCGATCATGAACGCGCTCTACAAGGCGGTGTTCGCCGCGACCGTCCTCTCCGCGCTCGGGTTCATCCCGGTGACGATGGCATTCGACACGGACACGTTCAGCTTCAGCGACCTCTACATCTCCGCGATCGTCGGCCTCGTCGTCACGTTCCTGCTCGTCGCGATCACCGAGTACTACACGGGCACGCGCTGGCCCCCGGTGAAGTCGATCTCCGGCGCCTCGCGCACCGGCCACGCGACGAACATCATCGAAGGGCTCGCCATCGGCATGCAGGCGACGGCGCTGCCGGTCGTCGTGATCGCGATCGGGATTCTCGTTGCGAACCACTTCGCCGGGCTGTACGGCATCGGCGTCGCGGTGATGGCGCAGCTCTCGATGACGGGCCTGATCGTCGCCCTCGACGCCTACGGACCAGTGACCGACAATGCCGGAGGCATCGCCGAGATGGCGGATCTCGACGAGTCGGTTCGGGCCATCACCGATCCGCTCGACGCCGTCGGCAACACGACGAAGGCGGTCACGAAGGGCTACGCGATCGGCTCGGCCGCCCTGGCTGCACTCGTTCTCTTCGACAGCTACACGCAGGGGCTCGACGACCAGGGGCTGATCGTTACCTTCAAACTGAACGACCCCTGGGTTATCGCGGGGCTCTTCATCGGCGGCCTGATGCCGTTCCTGTTCGCCTCGCTGGCGATGCAGGCCGTCGGGCGGGTCGGCGGTCAGGTGGTGACGGAAGTCCGGCGGCAGTTCCTCGAGAAGCCCGGGATCATGGACTACACGGAGCGCCCGGAGTACGGGCGCGCCATCGACATCGTGACCGGGTCGGCGATCCGGAGCATGCTGCTCCCGGCGTTGATCCCGATTCTCTTCCCGATCGTCGTCGGCCTGATCAACGCGAAGATGCTCGGCGGGCTCCTGATCGGGACGATCGTGACGGGTCTCTTCCTCGCCATCGCGATGACGTCCGGCGGCGGCGCCTGGGACAACGCGAAGAAATTGATCGAGGACGGCGCCTTCGGCGGCAAGGGCTCCGACGCGCACGCCGCCGCCGTCACCGGTGACACGGTCGGCGACCCCTACAAGGACACCGCGGGGCCGGCGATCAACCCGATGATCAAGATCACGAACGTCGTCGCGATCCTGATCATCCCCATCCTCGTCTCGATCCACGGCTGAGCGGTTTCGCGCCTTCGGGGGACGGTTTCACCCGCAGGCGTTACAAAGCTGCGGTTCTTTCTTGACATCGTCCCGATCTGGGCTAGGCTCCGCCGCGGCTCAGGCCGCCGTTCGTGGGAGGGGGGAGGCGGCCGAATCAACGAAAGGAGCAGGCTGCATGAAGGGGAGCAAAGCTCTCACACTGCGGTTGGCGCTGGTTGTCGGCCTCGGCCTTGCCGCGATGTGCTGGCTGGCCGCGACGTCGGCCTTCGCGAGCTCGCAGATCTCCCGCGCCGGCACGGGCTCGCCCCAGACGGGCACGTTCACGCCCTGGGACGGCAACGGTGGGCCGGAGTTCGCCGGTGGCGACGAGGACGAGGGGCCTGACCCGTTCGACGGGACGATCAGCTTCTCGACCGGCGCCGGCGGCGGCCCGTCCGTGTCCAGCGCGGCGAAGGCGAAGTCGAACCCGACGTTCAACGCGGGGTTCGAGGGCCTGAACCACTACCAGCAGCGCTACTCGCGCGGCGGGAACCAGTTCTCCGTCGAGCCGCCCGACCAGGGCATGTGCGTCGGCAACGGCCAGGTCGTCGAGGTCGTCAACGACGTCTTCAACGTCTTCAGCGCCGCGACCGGGGCCTCGCTGCTGCCGGACAACACCGCGACGAACATCGTGGCCGGCTTCCCGCGCAACGTGAACCACGCGATCGACCTGAACTCTTTCTACGGCTACCCGCCCGCGATCAACCGGACGACGGGCGTCCGCGGCGAGTTCGTGACCGATCCGTCGTGCATCTACGACGCGCAGACGAACCGGTTCTTCGTCGTCGTCCTCACGCTGAATTCGCAGGTCCCCGGTCCATGCCAGGGCGTCTTCTCCTGCGTGAACCACCTCGACCTCGCGGTCAGCAACACCGGCGACGCGACCGGCGGCTGGAACATCTACAAGATCGACGTCACGAACGACGGCACGAACGCGGGCGGCGACAACCCCGCCCCGTATCTCGGCGACTACCCACACATCGGGTCCGATGCGAACGGGATCTACCTGACGACGAACGCGTATCCGTGGCACGGGAACGGGTTCGCCGGGGCGCAGATCTACGCGCTCTCGAAGGCCCAGCTCGCCGCGGGTGCCGCGAGCGTGACGATGGAGCACATCAACACGTTCGGCATGGTCAACGAGCCGAGCGACGCCGGTTCGACGCAGCCCGGCTTCACGGTCTGGCCGGCGCAGTCGCCGGGGACGCAGTTCAACTCGGACAACGGCGGCACGGAGTACTTCCTGAGCTCGAACGCCGCCGACGAGGCGCAGAAGCCTGTCTCCGGTGCGGCCGGCACGCGCACGTCGGATCAGCTCGTGGTGTGGACGCTGACGAACACCGGGTCGCTGAACTCGGCGAACGCGGCGCTCAGCCTCAGCAACAATGTCCTGAGTGTCGGCCAGTACGGCGTCCCGCCGAAGGCGAAGCAGCCCGGCTCGGGAGCGGCTCCGACAACGGCTGTTCCGCAGGGCTTCTGCCTCAACGACGAGACGACGCTGCTCTTCAACGGCGTGACGACCGGCTGTTACAACCTGCTCGTCAGCACGGCCGTGCACAACCTGACGAAGCCCGAGGTCGTCATGAGCATCGACTCGAACGACACCCGGATGCAGCAGGTCATGTGGGCGAACGGCAAGCTGTGGGGCGCGCTCGACACGGCGCTCAACCCGAATGGCGGGCCGCAGCGCGCCGGCATCGCGTGGTACATCGTCAACCCGAACGCCGGCAAGGTCATCAAGGACGGCTACCTCGGAGCGACCGGCCACGATTTCACCTATCCGGCCATCGGCGTCACGACCAGCGGCCGCGGCGTGATGGCGTTCACCGATACGGGTGACGCCACCTACCCGAGTGCGGCGTACGCCTCGATTGACGCCAACGCCGGCGTCGGTCCCTGGGCGGACGTCACCGGCGGCGTCGGCGCCGCCGCGGACGACGGGTTCTCGGGCTACAAGGCCCAGAACTTCCCGAACCCGATCCGCCCGCGCTGGGGCGACTACGGTGCCGCAGCGGTGGACGGCAACTCCGTCTGGATCGCCAGCGAGTACATCGCTCATTCGTGCAACTACACCGACTGGGGCGGGCCGTTCTTTATGGGCGGCACCGGCGACAACCTGCTCGGGACCTGTGCCGGCGCAAGCCACGGCCCGGGCCCGCGGACCGCGCTGGCCAACTGGTCCACCCGGATCAGCAAGTTCACCCCGTAAACGCGCTCCTTCAACCGCTAAACCGCGAGGGCCGCCACGGGCGGCCCTCGCTCTGCGGCTGACCGTTTGCGGCTGGATTTACGCGGCAGCGCCCGGCGTCCGGGACGACGTCGACGCGAACGGCAGGCTCTGGGGCGCACTCGACACCGCGCTGCCGATCAACGGCGCAGCGCCGGCTACGCGGGCAACGGCGCCGCGTCGGTGGTCGGCAACTCGGCCTGGATCGCGACCGAGGACATCCCCGACACCCCGCGCACCGTGCTCGCGAACTGGGGAACGCGGATCAGCAAGGTGACGCGTAACGGCGTCCTTCTGCTCGTAATCGCGAGGGCCGCCACGGGCGGCCCTCGCGCTGTTCGGCCGGCGTAGAGTCCCGCCCGTGCCGCGGCGTCGGCGCCAGCAGGAAGGCCTCCAGCGCGTCCTCGGCGCGCCGGGGCTCTTCGCCACGGTCTACGGCAACGTCGGCTCGTCGATCTACTACGCACTCGGCGTCACCGCCGCGTTTGCCCTGGGTCTGACCCCACTGGTTTTCGTCGTGGCCGGCGTGATCTTCGCCGCGACGACGATGACCTACGCCGAGGGAACGGTCCGCTACCCGGAGGCCGGTGGCTCGTCCAGCTTCGCGCGCCATGCGTTCGACGAGGTCGTCAGCTTCGGGGCCGCGTGGGCGCAGATGCTCAACTACATCATCACGATCGCCATCTCGGCGTTCTTCGTGCCGCACTACCTCTCGATCTTCTGGAGCCCGCTGAAGGAGAACCCGGGCGACATCATCGGCGGCGCGATCGTGATCGTGATCCTCGTCGCGATCAACATTGTCGGGATCCGCGAGGCGGCAAAGCTCAACATCGTCCTCGCCGTCGTCGACTTCGCGACGCAGGTCCTGCTCGTCATCGTCGGCTTCGCCCTCGTCTTCAGCCCTTCCGTCCTCCGTGCCAACGTCCACTGGGGCATCGCGCCGACGTGGAGCGACTTCTTCCTGGCGATCCCGATCGGGATGGTCGCCTACACCGGGATCGAGACCGTCTCCAACCTCGCGGAGGAGGCCCGCGACCCCGTGCGGAGCGTGCCTCGCGCGTACCTGTACACGGCGGTCGCCGTGTTCGCCATCTACTTCACGCTGCCGGCGATCGCGCTCTCCGCCCTCCCCGTCAGGCTCGTGAACGGGGACTATCAGACGCTGCTCGGCGAGAACCCGCCCAAGGGATTCGCGAACGATCCGGTGCTGGGGGTGGTCGAGAACCTCGGGCTCGGACACACGCTTACCGACATCCTCCGTGTCTACGTCGGGATCCTTGCGGCGACGATTCTCTTCATCGCGACGAACGCGGGCGTGATCGGCGCCTCACGCATCACCTACGCGATGGCGCACTATCGCCAGCTGCCGGGGGTGTTCCGGAAAGTCCACCCTCGCTTCAAGACGCCATACATCTCGCTGATCGTGTTCGCCGGGATCATCTCAACGCTGACGCTGCTCCCGGGCAAGGTCGACTTCCTGAGCACGATGTACTCGTTCGGGGCGATGCTGTCGTTCTCGATCGCGCACGTCTCCATCATCTGGCTGAGGCGCAAGCGGCCGGATGACGAGCTCGAGTTCCGCGGGCGCCCGAACCTGACGATCGGCGGCGTCTCGTGGCCGGTCTTCGCCTTCGTCGGCCTGCTGGGGACCGCCCTCGCGTGGGCCGTCGTCGTCATCCAGACGCCGGACACGCGCTATGTCGGGCTTGGCTGGCTCGCCCTTGGCTTCGCCGCGTACGCCGTCTACCGCAGGTACATCCTGCACGTGCCTCTCCGCGAGACCTCGCTCGCGCCGGTCGAGGTCACGGGGCCGTTCGAGTACCGGTCGATCGTCGTTCCCGTGGTCCGGTCTCCGGAGACCGAGGAGGCGCTCGTCGCCGCGGCGCGCCTGGCGGCCGAGCGGCGCGCAACCATCGCCGTGATCACGGTCGTCGAGTTGCCCCTCCACCTGACCGAGGAGCAACAGCTGCCAGAGCTCGAGCGCGAGGGCCACGAGCTGCTGGACAGCGCGCAGGCACTCGTAGAGAGCTACGGCGTGCGGGCCGTCAGCCGGCTGATCCGCGGGGCGCCCGGCAGCGCGGGGGGAAAGATCGTCGAGGACGCCCGGCGCCGGAACGCCGACCTGATCGTGCTCGGCGAGCCGCGGGCGGGTCGCCGGCGCGGCTTCGGCAAGACCGTGGACTACGTCCTCCGCGAAGCGCCCTGTCCCGTCCTCGTCGCCGCCGGAAGGAAGCGGGCGGCATGAGGGCGCGTGCGACCCTCGCGCTGTCGGGGGTGCTCGTCGTGCTCGGCATCGTGCTGCTGGCCGAGACCGCCCTGGTCGGCGGCACGATCGGCTACGCGCTCGGCGTTTTGTTCGTGGCGGCCGGCGTCGGCCGCGCTTACCTGATCGCCGCACGGGACCGGCAGGACGCGAAGCGATAATGGCTCTATGTGGCACTGCGGAGCAGTCAGTCGGCGGAGCTGGGCTCTGCGCCGCGGGAGCTACGTCGCGGGACGCGCGTCTGCCTGCTTAAAAAGGGGGCTCGTGGAGGTGCTTTGGGCCCCGCCGGCCGCTGAAGTCGGTCGGTGGGGAGCCGAAGGCTATCCCCCACGCTCGAATGGCTAGGAAACTCGCCGGGCTCCAGCGCGTCCTCGACGTCCAGTCGCTGGCCGCCGTCGCATACGGCGAGGTGGCCTCCTCGCTCTACTTCGCGCTCGGGATCATCGCCCTGTACGCGCTCGGCTTCACGCCGTGGGTGCTGCTCGCCGTTGGCGCCCTCTTCGTCCTGATCGCACTCTCGTATGCGGAGGGCACGGCGGCGTTCCCGGAGACGGGCGGCGGCGCGACCTTCGTCCGCCGTGCGTTCAACGACCCGGCGGGATTCCTGACGGGGTGGGTGCTCTTCCTCGACTACCTGATCGTGATCGCGCTGGCCGCGCTGTTCACACCGCACTACATCGGCAGCGCGATCGGCTGGAACGCGATCACGGACAGGCCGTGGGACGTGATCTTCGGGATCGGGGTCATCGCGGTCGTCTCGGCTGCGCGGCTCTTCCGCCGATCGCAGATGTACCGGCTCGGCATCGCGGTCGCGGTGGTCGCCTTCACCACGCACGCGCTGCTCGTCGTCCTCGGCTTCGCGCTCGTGGTGTCCTGGCACGCCCTGTCGCAGGGGACGGATCTCGGCACCGCGCCGACGTGGAGTTCGCTCGGCTTCGCTCTGCCGCTCGGAATGCTGGCCTACACCGGCCTCGAGACGGTGGCGAACCTCGCGGCGGAGACGCGCCAGCCGGGGAAGACGCTGCCGCGGAGCCTGTTCTGGGGCCTCGGCGGGGTGGTGATCGTCTCGGTGCTTGTCGCGATCGTCGGAACCTCGGCCTATCCAGCGCATCCGAACTCGTCCGGGAGCGGCTGGTCGACCGGGCTCGGGGGAGAGTGGCTGCGCGCACCGCTCGTCGGCATCGCGGCCGCCTTCGACGGCCACCTCCCGCACGCCGTCGCGGAGACCCTGAAGGTCGCGGTCGGAGTCACCGGCGCGATCGTGCTTGCCGCCGCCGTGACGACCTCCATCTCCGGCGTCGGCCGGCTCGCCTACTCGTTGGCGCGGCACGAGATGCTTCCGCACGCGTTCGCGCGGCTGAGCCGCAGAACGTTGATCCCGCCGATCTCGATCATCTCGGCAGGCGGGATCGCGTGCGCGCTCCTCGTCCTCGCGGACGCCATTGGGAAGCCGGTTCCTTTCCTCGCCGGGCTCTATAGCTTCGGGATCCTGCTCGCGTTCGCGGCTGCGCAGCTCGCCGTGTTGCGCCTGCGGAAGACCGCCCCTGCGCTCGAGCGGCCGTTCAAGGTGCCGTGGAACGTCCGGATCGCGGGCGCGTCGCTCCCGGTGCCGACCATGGTCGGGCTCGTCCTCACGCTGGTCGTCTTCGGGGTCATGCTCGCGACGCACCACCGCGCGCCGTTCGCGGGGGCGATCTGGCTGGCGGTCGGCGTCGCAGTCTTCATCATCGTCCGGATCCGCCACAAGGAGCATCTGCTCGAGCGCGTGCAACCGGCCGAAGCGGACCTCGTCGCCGAGCCGGAGGGGATGTACGAGCGGATTCTCGTTCCGCTGAAGGCCGGTCCGATCGGCGAGGACGTGCTCGGCACGGCGATCAAGCTCGCGGAGGAGCAGGGCGGCAAGGTCACGGTCCTGCACGTCGTGCGCGTCCCGCTCGACCGCCCGCCCGACTCGAAGATGCCCGAGGAGGAGGCGCGCGCGGAGGCGTCGCTCGGCGAGGCCAGGCGGCTGGCGGAGGAGCACGGCGTCGAGATCGAGGAGAAGATCGTGCGCCACCAGGATCTCGGCGCCGCGATCGTCGACGAGGCGGTCTCGGGGAACGCCGAGCTGATCGTGATGGGATCGTCGCCGCGCTGGCGTCGCTGGTCGCAGTTCGTCAGCCCGACCGTCGATCGCGTCCTGCGGAAGGCGCCGTGCGAGGTGATGGTGGTCGCCTATCCCGGCGGGTACTTCGACGAGGACGGTGCTGACGACGGGAGCGGGCCGAGCTAGGCTGGCCTGGGTGAACGTGGTCGTGATCGGTTGCGGACGCGTCGGCTCCGCCGTGGCGCTCGAGCTCGCGCGGTCCGGCTGGGACGTGTCGGTCGTGGACGAGAACGAGGAGGCGCTGGTTCGGCTCGGCGACCGGTGGCCGGGGAAGTTCGTCGTAGGGCACGGGCTCGAGACGGAGGTGCTCCACCGGGCCGGCATCGAGGACGCGGACGCCGCCGTGGTCGCGACGGACGGCGACAACACGAACATCGTCATCGGCCAGGTGGCCCAGAAGCGCTACGGCGTCGACATCGTCGTCGTGCGCGTTCTCGATCCTGCGCGCGCACGCTGGTACGCGGAGCGCGGGCTGCACACCGTCTCGCCGACGTCGACGGCCATCCAGGTGCTCACCGATTCCGTCCGCGAGGCGGAGCAGCACATCCAGGAGACGCAGGAAACGCGGGTCTGATGTACGTCGTCATCGCCGGGGCCGGCAAGGTGGGGGAGAACCTGACACGGACGCTCATGCGCCGCGGCCACGAGGTCACCCTCATCGAGAGCCGCCGGGATCGCGTCCAGCGGCTCGAGGAGGAGTTCGACTACCGCGTCCATCTCGGCGACGCGACCGAGATCTACACGCTCGAGCGCGCGGGGATCGAACGCCCGCCCGACCTCGTCCTCGCCGTCACAGGCGACGACGAGGACAACATCGTCATCTGCCAGCTCGCCCGCGAGAAGTACGGCGTCCCGAAGGTGATTGCCCGCGTGAACGACCCGCGCAATCAGGCGCACTTCGACCTGCTCGGGATCGCGCCGACCGTCTGCGCCACGTCGGACATCATGGGAAAGATCGAGCACGAAGTGCCCGGCATGGCCGAGCTCATCCACCTCCTCGACCTGCAGCAGGAGAACCTCGAGCTGATCGAGGTCGAGATCGACGAGGCCTCGCCCGCGGCCGGCAAGAAGGTCGAGGAACTCGATCTCCCTCCCGATTGCCGCCTCATTCTGGTCTCCCGGAACGGCCTGGCAGAGATCGCGATCGGCTCGACGACCCTCGGCGTGGGCGACCGGGTTATGGCCATTCTCCAGACGGGCAAGGAAGACGAGGTCCGCCGCATCCTGCTTAGCGGCCGAAAATCGCCCTGACGGGCTTAATTTTCGGCCGGGAATCTCGCACCGGGTGGAGCGCTGTGAGCCGGCGCTGGCGAAGCCAGCACCGGCGGCGAAGAACGGCGTCGTCCCGACCTGGAAGTCGCCGCCGATGCCGGCTTTGCCGGCGTCGGCTCACCGACGCTTTAGTTGACACTCCCCGCGGAAAATCATCATGGCTCCGGCGAAGCCGGAGCCGGATTTTCCGCGGCGCTAGCCCGCTCGTCGGCGGCGGACCTGCGGGCCCGACTGGCCGAGCGCGGCGTAGGCGAGCGTCTGCAGCGACTCGTTCAGCGACGCGAGCTCACGCGCGATACGGAGAAGATGATCCTCGCGGTCGAGCCGCCGGTTGAGCGTGTGCACTTCCTCCACCAGCCGGTCGAGCCGCTCGAGCACGGCGTCGAGCTGGCGATCGCCGAGATCCTTCGCACGGTCCATTGCGGCCGATACTACTCTGCCGCGGCGACCAGCTCAGGCGCCGTGCGCACGAGCAAGGCTCCAGTTCCGAGCCGCTCGCGCAAGCGTTCGAGCGCGCCCTCGCCAGCCTCGACGACCTCGACTCGGCGGGCCGCGCCGAGCTGCGCGACCACCGTGCGCGCCAGCGGCTCAGGCAGAGCGGTGAAGACGCCGAGGCGGACGCCCGACGCCTGAAGCTTGCGAAGGGCCGCGCTCACGTCCGACCGAGGACGGAGATAGACCGCGGCATGCTCCTCCGCGAAGCGCTCGAGCAGCGGCCGCCAGTTGCCGAGGCACTCGTCGAGCGTCGCCTCGACACCCGCGCGATCCGACTCCCCGAGCCGTTCGAGCCCGTCCACCCGGTACCGGCGCGACGCGTCCTCGAGCCAGGCGTTCCAGAGCGGAGCGATGTCGCCGAACGCTTCGAGATCGATCGCCAGCGCCGCCGACGGCTGCGGTTGGACGCTCACCGCGCCCAGGCGGGAAGCCGCCCTCGCGCCGCGCTGTATGCCGCAATGCCGATCGCGATCCCGGCCGCGTCGATGAGAACGTCGACGGGCGAGGCATGGCGGCCGTGGACGAAGTGCTGGTGGATCTCATCCGTCACGGCGTACGCGAGCCCGATCGCGAACGCCGGCAGCTCGCGCTCGAGCGCACGGAACAGAAGCGCCCCGAGGATCGCGTACTCGGTCACGTGTGCCGCCTTGCGCAGGACGAGATCCCAGAATCCGAGCCCCGACGAGAGGCTCGGCACCGAGGAAAGCGCGAAGATCAACGCCGCCCAGGCGACGACTGGGAGCCAGTGGGAGAGGCGACGGGCCGGCACCACGGCCCATGATAGGCTCGCGCGAAACGGGCCCACGGTGAGGGAACCCGGTGTGATTCCGGGACGGTCCCGCCGCTGTGAGGGGAGCTGCTCGCCCGCCATGACGCCACTGGCCGCAGGCCGGGAAGGCGGCGGGGGAGGGAGCCCTGAGTCAGAAGACCTGCCGCCGGCCCACAGCATTCGAACCCCTCGCGGAAGGAGGATTCGTGCACAGGTGGTTTCTCATCCCGGCGGCGCTTGCGCTGATGCTCGCGGTCGCGCCCCTCGCCCAGGCCGCTCCGGCTCACGTTCGGGTCGAGGGCAAGACACGGACGATCTTCGGCGCCAACGAGCCGCTGATCGACTCGTCCACGCCGCTCGCAGCTCTCGAGGCGGCGAGCGTGCGCGGCGAGTTCTACTATCACCTCGCCAGCACCCAGTTCGGCAACTACGTCGACCAGATCGGCCGCTTCGCGGCGGCGGGGACGGGCGGGTGGGTCTTCAAGGTCAACGGCGTGCTTCCGCCCGTCGGAGCCGACCAGGTACAGCTGAAGAGGGGCGACCATGTCCTCTGGTACTGGGCGACCTTCAACGGCCCGGCCGGCCCGCCGACGCTCGAGCTCCGGCGCATGCCACACGGGTGCTACCGCGTGCTGGCGCAGGACGACCAGGGCAAGACAACGCCGGCCCGCGGCTCGACGCTCACCATGGGCGGGCGTCGTGTCGCCACGAAGAACGCGCGCGCCTGCCCGGGCCGCCACCGCGGAGCCGTCCGAGCCACCAGGCCGGGCGCGATCCGCTCGAACACGCTTGCCTGATGCGCGTCCGGCCTGCCGTCGGCCTCTGCACCGTCGCGATCGCCGCCGCCTGCCTCACCGGCTGCTCGGGCATGAGCGGCGAGTCCGGAAAGGCGACCGTGTGGATCACCCACGACCGCGGGCGCCACGTGGTGCGGCTCCGGACGGTGAACGCGGGCCAGACCGCGATGCAGGCCCTGGAGACGGTCGCGGACGTGGACACACGGTACGGCGGCCGCTTCGTCCAGTCCATCGACGGCGTGGCCGGGAACCTCTCGGCCCGCCGGGACTGGTTCTACTTCGTCAACGGCGTCGAGGCGGACCGCAGCGCCGCCGAGTACCGGCTTCACCCCGGCGACGTCGAGTGGTGGGACTACCGATCGTGGGCCGCCCGCATGGATGAGCCCGTCGTCGTCGGCGCGTTCCCCGAGCCGTTGCTGCACGGCTACGGCGGATCGCATCGGGCCACCGCCATCCGCTACTCCGTCCCGGCGCTCGCTGCTTCAGCCCGCGCGATCGGCCGGCTAACCGGCGCAGCGAGCGTGGCGCGCAGCGGCACTCCGGTCGCGCCTGACGTCAACCTCGTGCTCCTGCGCGGCGGCCGACCCGGGGCCGCCGCGAGGCCGCGGTTCTCCGGCTTTCAGGCCGGTGACCCGGTGACATTCGTGTTCTCCGGGGAAGGCGTCCGCCTGGCCCGGGACCCGCAGCTGCTACGGCGGAGGTATCGGTGGCCCTGAGGCTGAGACTGAGTGCCGTTCCCGCCGCGGCGCTACTCGCGGCGCTCGCGGCGGCGGCGCTGGTGGCGGGACGGGGGTGGACCGTCGCCGCGATCGCCGCGATCCTGTTCCTGACGTGTCTCTACGCGCGCGGGCGGTCGCGCGTCTACCTCGCCGGCGCGCTCTCGTCGGCGGTGGGTCTCTTCCTGCTCACGCCGCTTCTCGTGGTCGAGGGCACGCACGTGCTGTGGCGGGGGCCGATCGTGCCCGTGATCGGGGAGCTCGACGTCACGCGCGAGGAGCTCGCCTCGAGCGCCGTCCAGGCCCTGCGGCTCGCCGCGGTGACACTGGCCTTCGCCGCGTACGCGCTCCTCGTCGACCACGATCGTCTCCTCCGAGCGGCGGGCTCGGCCCGCCGCTCGGTGCTCGGCGTCGCGCTCGCCACGCGGCTCCTGCCGACCCTGCAACGTGACGCCGCCGGCCTGGTCGTCGCGCTGCGCGGTCGGGGCGTGGACGTCGGCGGCACGCGTGGGCGGGCCCGGCTGCTCGGCCCGCTCCTGGCCGGGTCGCTCGAGCGCGGCCTCGGCCTCGCCGAGGCGATGGAGGCGCGCGGCTTCGGGCGGCCCGGCAAAACGAACCTGCCGGCCAAGCCCTGGACACTGCTCGATTGGGCGGCAGTTGGCGCGGCTGCGGCGATCGTGCTCGGAGGATTCCTATGGCTCTAGCCGAGGTCGAGGGTCTGGCCCATCGTTACGCCGACGGCCTAGCCGCGGCGCTCAATGACGTCTCGCTCATCGTCGAGCCGGGCGAGGTCGTCGCGCTGCTCGGCCCCTCGGGCTCCGGGAAGTCGACGCTGATCCGCGCGCTGGCCGGCCTCGTCCCGCACTTTCACGGCGGCCGCTTCTCGGGCAGCGTCCGGGTGGCCGGCCTCGACACCCGGACGAGCCGCCCCGCCGACCTCGCAGGCACCGTCGCGACGGTGTTTCAGGACCCGGAAGACCAGATCGTGATGACGGGCGTTCTCGGCGAGGTCGCATTCGGCCTGGAGAACCTCGGCGTGCAGCCGTCGGAGCTCGAGGCCCGAGCACTCACCGCGCTCGAGGCCGTCGGCGCAGGGGACCTCGCCGGGCGGCGAGCCGACACCCTCTCGGGCGGCGAGCTCCAGCGGGTCTGCCTCGCGTCCGCGCTGGCGGTCGCCCCTCGCCTGCTGCTGCTCGACGAGCCGACGTCACAGCTCGATCCCGAGGCCGCCGACCGCTTCGTCGCCCTGGCCGCCGACCTCGCTCGCCAGCGCGGAACGGCTGTCGTGCTCGCGGAGCAGCGCCCGGCCCGGGCACTCGCCAACGCCGACCGCGTCGTCTTCCTCGACCGCGGCCGCGTCGTCCTCGACGCGCAGAGCGCGGCGGCGCGCTCGTGGCTGCGCGCCAACCGCCCGGCCTTCGCCCCGCGTGAGGCCGTGACCCTCCCGGCCGAGCACGACCAGCGCGGGGACGGTGTCGTCAGCGCGCTCGACCGAGTGTCGTACGCCTACGGCGGCGGCCATCTCGTGCTCGACGGCGTCAGCCTCGACCTCCGCCGCGGTGAGGTCGTGGCACTGACCGGCCGGAACGGCGCCGGGAAGACGACGCTCGCCCGTCTCGCTGCCGGCCTGCTCACGCCCGACTCGGGCGCGAGCCGACTGACGGGGCGTGCCGGGTACCTCCCGCAAGACTCCGGCCGGTATCTCGTGTGCGAGCGCGTCGACGACGAGGTCGGCCTCGGCGGCCACAAATCGACGCGTGCCCTCCGAGACCTCGGCCTCGTGGGCTTCGAGCACCGCCACCCGCGCGATCTCTCGAGTGGTGAGCGCGAGCGCGTCACCCTTGCGGCCGTCCTCGCCCCGGACCCGGATCTGCTCGTCCTGGACGAGCCGACGCGCGGGATGGATCCCGAGCGGAAGGAGGAGCTCGCCGCGCTCGTACGCGCGCAGGCGCGCCGGCGGGCAACGCTCGTCGTCACGCACGACCTCGTCTTCGCTGGAGACGTCGCCGACCGCGAGATCGCCCTCGGTACACGCGAGGAGGCCCTTGTCTAGGACGGCGGCGGTTTCCGTCGTCTCCGCGCTGGCAGCGGCCGCGGCGCTGGCCTGGGCCGTTCTCGCACCGGGGACGGCGGGGCTGTCGGTGCTCCTGGCTGCCGCCGCGCTCGTCGTGGCAGGTGTGGCCTGGCTCGAGGGCGGTCCCGGCTCGGCCCGCGAGGTGGCGCTCATCGCGACGCTGGGCTCGGCTGCCGCGGCCGGCAGGATCCTTTTCGCGCCGATCCCCGGCGTGCAGCCGGTGACCGTGATCGTGGTCGCGACCGGCGCCGCGCTCGGCGTCCGCGCCGGCGTCTCGGTCGGAGCGACCGCGGCGCTCGTCTCCAACCTCTTCCTCGGCCAGGGCCCCTGGACACCCTGGCAGATGCTCGCCTGGGGCGCCTGCGGCGCGGTCGGTGCGCTCGCGGCGCCGCTGATCCGCCGCCGCGTTCCCTTCGCGCTACTCACGGCCGTGCTCGGCTTCGGCTTCAGCGCCCTCATGGACGTCTGGCTCTGGCTGGCGTTCTGGCCGCACACCTGGCCCGCGTTCGCGCTCGTGCACGCGCGCGGCATCCCCTACGACACAGCCCACGCGATCGGAAACGTCGTGCTCGCGCTGGCGGTCGGCCCCGAGCTGCGGCGCTTGCTCACCCGCTACGGACGGCGGCTGCGGACGGAGATCGCCTGGGCGTGAGGCTCCTCATCGCCGTGGCGGCAGGCAGCGTCTCCCTCGCGGTGCCGAGCGCAGGCCCGGTCGACCGCGCGGCCGCGTTTCTCGCCGCCCACCGCCAGCCGGACGGCGGGTTCGCGGAACCGGGCCAACGGTCGACGCCCTCGGTCACGGCCTGGGCCGTCCTCGGCCTGGCCGCGGCCGGGCGGGGTACCGCCGGCGCCGGCGAGTACCTGGCCGGGAAGCCCACCGCAGACGCGACGGACATCGCGCTGCGCGCGCTCGCGTTGCGCGCCCTCGGCCGGGCGGCGGACGACGAGATCGCGCGGCTCGAGCAACTCCGGCGCCGGGACGGGCGGATCGGGCCGCTCGTCAACTCGACGGTCTGGGGCGTGCTCGCGCTGCGGGCGGCCGGCCACCCAGCCGGCGCCACGACCGTCCGCTACCTGCGACGCCGGCAGGCGCGGAGCGGCGGATGGTCGTGGGCCCCTCGCGGCGCACCCGATACGAACGACACGGCCGTTGCCGTGGAAGCGCTCCGCGCCGCCGGCGTGCCGTCCCGCGATCGGGCGGTGCGGCGCGGGCTCGCGTACCTGAGCCGACTGCGGAACCGCGACGGCGGCTTTCCGCTCGTGCTCGGCCGGGCATCCGATACGCAATCGACGTCCTGGGCGGTGCAGGCGTTCGCCGCCGCCGGGCGGCGCCCCCCGGCGAAGTCCCGCGCGTACTTGCTTCGGCTCCAGCGCCCCGACGGCAGCTTCCGCTACTCGGCCCGCTACGCCGTCACACCGGTCTGGGTGACGGCGCAGGTGGTGCCCGCCCTCGCCGGCCGGCCGTTCCCGCTCCGCTGACGGACCCGCCGCAGGCGGCCGGCTCGGAGCCTCGTCGTGCGCCGACGGCCTGCTGTTCCTCATCCGCTGACCGCGACCCAACCGGGAGCAGGCCGTTCCAGGCGCGCGTCCTCCACGAGCCGGTCGACGAGGCCGTCGTCCCAGTACCAGCGCCAGGAGAACCATCGGGGCAGCTCGTCCTCCCGCGCGACGACGGCCGCGCGCACGCCCGCCTCCACGACGGCCTCGAGCCCTCCGTCTCCGGACGCCTCCTGGAACACCTGATCCCAGCGCGCGAGCTCGCTCGTGTGCCGGTGCGGGTCCTCGTAGACGAGGCTCCGCGATACGACCGCCCCGCAGCGCTCGAGCGGGCTGCGTAGCGCCTTCAGCTCCTTCGCCTTCAGCTGGAGCTCCGTGCGCAGGTCCTCGAGCTCCGACGGCCCCGCGTCCGCGAGGTGCTGGAGCAGGCGCGCCCAGCCGGGATCGGCCCGCTCCATGCGCTCCAGCTCTGACCGGCAGATCGGGTCCATCAGCGCCGCCACGCCGGGCGTGACGAGCAGGCTCTTGCCGTTGTGGATCGCGAGAATGGCGTACCCGCGCGCGCCGAGCTCCCCGAACCACGGGAACTTCGTCGCCGGCCACTGGCCGAATCCCGGCGACGCTGGAGCGTACGGGTCCTCGTGGCACGCCTCGAACAGGCTTGGCAGCGAACAGTCGGCCGAGCGGGTGAGCAGCCCGCGGTCGACGAGGAACGCCTCCGCCTCTTCGATCGACCGGAGCGCCCGGTTCGGCGTGAGACGGCACTCGTCGCGGCGGCGGTCCTGCAGCTCGTCCAGCGTCGCCATCTGACTCATTGCTTAGCAGTCGGCGGGCGTCTTGAAACCCGACAGCGCGCGAGCTAGGTCGTAGGCCGATGGAGGCGCAAACAATTCTCGTCGCCGACGGCGAGCGTTCCTCTCGTAACGGGCTGGGCGACGTCCTCGCCGGTGCCGGGTACATCGTTCGCGAGGCGAACAGCGGTGCGGAGGCTCTCGCGATGACACGGGCCGACCAGCCGCAGCTCGTGTTGCTCGACCTCGCCTTGGCGGACATGTCCGGATACCTCGTCTGCAGGGTGCTTCGAGACGAGTACGGGAATACGGTCTCGATCATCCTGCTCTCCAACGGCCGGATGGACCCGCTGGAACGCGCCCGAGATCGGCGCAACTCTCGGGATCAGGCCCGGCATGACCACCACCTACGTCCAGCGCCTGATCATGAAGCTCAGGGTTCGGAGCCCGGCCGAGGCGGTTGCATGGTGTCGCCGGAAGCACCTCTGGGCGTCGAGGCGCCGTTTCTTGCGACCGCGGTGCTCGACGCGATGGGAGCGATGTAGCCGACAGACAGCCGGGCGGCGGCCTGATGCGATAGTCCGCAGGACGTGGACGACGGGTCCGCCGCGGTCTTGACGATCGGCAACGAGCTGGTCTCCGGTGACGTTCCGAACACGAATGCGTCGTGGCTGGCGCGAAGGCTCGAGGCGCTCGGGATCGCCGTCCGCCTCATGGCGGCCGTCCCCGACGAGATCGACGCCGTCGCCGAGCTCGTGCGGGCGCAGTCGACGGCGGTGGACGTCGTGCTCGTCACGGGCGGCCTGGGCGGCACCCCCGACGACCTGACGCGCGAGGCGATCGCGGCGGCATTCTGGGTCGGCCAGGAGGAGGTCCCAGAGCTCGCGGCCGCCCTGCGGAGCCGCTTCGCACACAACCCCGAGTACGCGGCTCGCTGGGCCTTGCTTCCCGCCGGGAGCCGGCCGCTCGCCAACCCGCTGGGCGGCGCGCCGGGCTTCGTCCTCGAGAACGTCTACGTGCTCCCGGGGCTGCCGGCCGAGATGGAGGCGATGTTCGAGACGATCGCCGAGGAGCTTCGCCGGCCGCTTCCGATCGTCACGTGGCGTCGCACCTTCGACACGCGCGAGAGCCAGATTGCAGGAGTCCTGACCGCCGCGGTCGAGCGCTTCCCCGGCGTGCTCGTCGGGTCGTACCCGCGCTTCACCGCGAGCGGCCCGGAGGTCGACGTCGTACTCAAGTCGAGTGACGAGGCAAGGCTCTCCGAGACAGCCGCCTGGCTGGAAGCGGCGCTCGAGCTCCTCCTGGCGCCCTAGCCCCAGAACTCAGCCGCCGAACGCGCGCCGCCGCTCGAGGTCGCGGTCGGGGTCGACGAGCTGCCCGTCGCGCTCGACGTACCCGTCCTTGCCGCCGATCACGAGAACGACGAGGTTTTCGTCGCCGGCGTTCGAGAACCGTCGGTGCGTCGCCGCCTCCACGTGCACGAGCCCGCCCGGCCCGATCTCGCGCACCTCGTCGCCGACCTCGAATCGCGCGCGGCCGCGGTAGACGAAGTAGAGCTCGTCCTGCCGCTCGTGGTAGTGCAGGAACCCCTTCATGTGGGGCGGCATGACGATCACATTGGCGCCGAACGCCGTAATCCCGAGTGCCCGCCTGACCTTGCGAAAGCCGTAGCCCTCGCCCAGCTCGTCGACGCTCGTGAAGCCGTCCATCTCCCGGCAGACTACGTCGCTAGCATCGACCTGTGGCGATCTCCTCCCCCGAATACCTCGCCGACCTGAACGACGCGCAGCGCGAGGCGGTGCTGGCGACCGAGGGCCCGCTGCTCGTCGTCGCGGGCGCCGGGTCGGGCAAGACACGCGTCCTGACGTACCGGGTCGCGCACCTGATCGAAAGCTGCGGCGTCAAGCCGCAGGAGATCCTCGCGATCACGTTCACGAACAAGGCGGCCGGAGAGATGCGTGATCGCATCGGCGGGTTGCTCGGCCCGGTCTCACGCGCGATCTGGATCCTGACGTTCCATGCCGCGTGCGGCCGCATCCTCCGCCGGGAGGCGCCGAACCTCGGGTTCAGGTCGAACTTCACCATCTACGACCAGGCCGACCAGGTCCGGCTCACCAAGCAGTGCCTCGAGGATCTCGAGCGCGACCCCAAGCGGTTCGTGCCGCGCGGCATCCACGCCCAGATCTCGAACGCGAAGAACCAGCTGATCGGGCCCGACGAGTACCGGAGCCGCGTGGCGTCGTTCTACGACCAGACGGTCGCCGACGTCTACGCGCTCTACCAGCGCCGCCTGCACGACTCGAACGCGATGGACTTCGACGACCTGCTGATGCTGACCGTGGACGTGCTCGAGCGCTTTCCCGAGTCGCTCGAACGCTGGCAGAAGGCCTTCCGGTACATCCTCGTCGACGAGTACCAGGACACGAACCACGCGCAGTACCGCCTGCTGCAGCTGCTCGCGGCCCGGCACCGGAACGTCTGCGCGGTCGGCGACCCGGACCAGTCGATCTTCGCCTTCCGCGGCGCGGACATTCGCAACATCCTCGAGTTCGAGCGGGACTTCTCCGACACGCGGTCGATCGCCCTCGAGCAGAACTACCGCTCGACGAACTCCATCCTCCAGGCCGCCAACTGGGTGATCTCGCACAACCGCGAGCGGAAGCCGAAGAGTCTCTGGTCCGACCTGGGCGAGGGGGAGGCCGTCGCGGTGATCGAGCTCGAGGACGAGCACGCCGAGGCCCGGTTCGTCGCCGCTCAGATCGTGTCGCTCGTCGAGGAGGGGTACTCGGGCAGCGAGATCGCCGTCTTCTACAGGACGAATGCCCAGTCGCGGGTGCTCGAAGACGTCCTCGTCCGGCAGGAGGTGCCCTACCAGGTGATCGGCGGGCCGCGCTTCTACGAGCGCGCCGAGATCAAGGACGCGGTGGCCTACCTCCAGGTCCTGGACAACCCGGCCGACGCCGTCTCCCTGCAGCGGATCGCCAACCGTCCGCGCCGAGGCATCGGCGCCACGTCCCTGACCCGCCTGCAGACCCTCGCGGAAGGCCAGGGATTCACGCTCTACGAGGCGCTCGCCCACGCCGAGCAGGCCGGCCTCGCCACGGCGCCGCTGCGCGCCGTGCAGGCGTTCCGCACGTTGCTCGAGCGCCTCCGCGAACGAGTCGAGCGCCCGGTCCCGGAGATCGTCGAGGCCGTGCTCGAGGAGAGCGGCTACCTGAGCGGCCTCGAGGCAGAGCGGACGATCGAGGCGCAGGGCCGGATCGAGAACCTCCAGGAGCTCGTCGGCGTTGCGCGCGAGTACCAGCAGCAGAGCGCCGAGCCGAGTCTCTCCGGCTTCTTGCAGGAGATCTCGCTCTACTCCGAGCAGGACTCCCTGCAGGAGGACGAGAGCCTCGTGACGCTGATGACGCTCCACAACGCGAAGGGGCTCGAGTTCGGTGCCGTGTTCGTCATCGGGATGGAGGAGGGCGTCTTCCCGCACGCGCGCTCGATCGAGGAGCAGGGGATCGAGGAGGAACGGCGGCTCTGTTACGTCGGCATGACGCGCGCGAAGGAGCGCTTGGCGCTCACGCATGCGGCGGCCCGGTCGCTGTGGGGCTCCAGGAGCTACAACCTGCCGTCGCGCTTCCTCGACGAGCTGCCCGAGCGGCACACCGTGCGCGAGCGGCTCAGCCAGGCGTCGTGGTCGGCGCCGAGGTACGCGCCGCACCCCGCCCGCACCGACCTGCCGGCGCTCTCAACCGGCGATTCGGTTCGTCACGGGACGCTCGGCGAGGGCATCGTCACGGCGATCGAGCCGGAAGGCGTCGTCGCCGTCCGCTTCGCGGAGGATGGAAGCGAGCGGCGGCTCGTGCTCGAATACGCGCCGCTGGAGAAGCTCTAGTGGCGCCGTCGATCGACGTGCGGCCGTGCACGGCCGACGAGCTCGGCGAGGGTCTGACCCCGATCTTCCACTACTTCGGCCGGACGCCCACCGAGGAAGGGCTCAGGTCGCTAGCTCCCGTGCTCGCGCCCGAGCGGCTCCACGCAGCGTTCGAAAACGGCCGGGCAGTCGGCGGGGCCGGAGCGTTCACGTTCACGCTCACGGTCCCGGGCGGACGCGCTCCGGCAGCGGGCGTGACGACCGTCGGCGTGCTGCCCACGCACCGGCGTCGGGGGATCCTGCGCGCGATGATGCGCGCCCAGCTCGACGACGTCCACGAGCGCGGGGAGCCGGTCGCCTACCTCTGGGCGTCCGAGGCGACGATCTACGGCAGGTTCGGCTACGGCGTCGCGTCGCTCGGGGGCGAGATGGAGATCCGGCGCGAGCGGGGCGGATTCGTCGACGGCGTGGAGCTCGCCGGCGAGACGAGGCTCGTCTCGCACGAGGAGGCACTCGAGCTGGTCCCGCCCGTCTACGAGCGCGTCGCCGAGGAGACCCCGGGCATGTTCGCACGCACGCGTGCGTGGTGGGAGACGCGCACGCTCAATGACCCCGAGTGGCGGCGCGCCGGGCGCGGCGAGATGGTGCGCGCGGTGCTGGAGGTGGAAGGTGAGGTCGAGGGTTATGCCCTGTACCGGCTGGCTCCCGCGTTCGAACTCGGGAGCTCGACCGGCGCGACGGTTGCGATCGAGGCGCTGGCGACGACGCCCGAGGCTACTGCCGGGATCTGGCGGTTTCTCCTCGACGTCGACTGGATGGAGCGCGTGCAGGCCTCGCTGCTGCCGATCGACCATCCGCTCCTCCTGCTGCTGGCCGAGCCGCGGCGCGCCCGCTTCACACTCGGCGACGCGCTCTGGGTCCGGCTCGTGGACGTCAAGAAGGCGCTCGCCGCTCGAAGCTTCAACGAGGGGAAGGACGTGGTGCTCGAGCTGACCGACGCCTTCTGTTCCTGGAACGCCGGCCGCTGGCTCGTCTCGCCTTCCGGCGTCAAGCGAACGCGGAAGCGCGCCGACATCGCGCTCGACGTGTCCGCGCTCGCCTCCGTCTACCTCGGCGGCTTCACGTTCGGCGAGCTCGCACGGGCAGGACGCGCCAGGGAGCTCACGAATGGGGGACTAGAGGTGGGGGACAAGCTCTTCTACACTGATCGCGCACCGTGGTGTCCCGAAATCTTCTAACCGCCTCGCTCGCCTTCGCCGCCGTGCTGCTCGTCGCCGGCGGCTGCGGCGGCAGCAAGCAGAGCGACCCCAGCACCGCGCTCCAGGGCAACGTCCCGCATCCGATCGCCGGCAAGTTCAGGCCGGATCACCGCAAGCTCTCGGACTGCAAGGGCGACCGCTTCTGCGTCGAGCAGGCGTTCGGCAACCTCGCCTACTACGACGGGCCGAAGGTCGCGATCGCGCAGGTCGAGCAGCGGTACCGCAGCGAACTGTCCGTCCGGTCCGACTGCCACCGGATCATGCACACGATCGGCTCAGCCTCGCTCGCCCGCGAGCACGGCAACGTCCCCCGCGCGTTCGAGGAGGGGACATCGTTCTGCTGGTCCGGCTACTACCACGGGATCCTCGAGAAGGCGTTCCTCGGCGCGACGTCGGTGAAGCAGCTCGCGGGGCGGGCCGAGAAAGTCTGCGACGACGCGAGCATCCGGCGCACGACATGGCTCGCCTACCAGTGCGTCCACGGCCTCGGCCACGGACTGATGATCGACACCGGCTACAACATGCCGATCTCGCTACGGATCTGCCACATGCTCGGCACCAACTGGGACCAGACGTCCTGCACGGGCGGGGTGTTCATGGAGAACATCAACTCCTCGTACGGGTTCAAGTCGCCCTGGCTCCGCAAGAAGGACCTCATCTACCCGTGCGACGTCGTCAAGGAGCGCGACAAGCTCTACTGCTACCTGATGGTGACCTCGCGGATCCTGCAGGCGAACGGTTACAACTTCCGCGGGGCGGCGAGGCTCTGCGCGAAGGTGGAGCGCGGCTGGGTGGCGACGTGCTTCCAGTCCTACGGCCGCGACGCGTCCGGCTACACGCGCCAGGACCCGCCGAAGATCATGCATCTCTGCATCGTCGCCGGCTCCGGACCGCACGAGAGCAACTGCGTCTACGGCGCCGCCCGCGACCTAACGGCCAACGATGCGAACGGCAAGCGAGCATCGCGGCTGTGCACGCTCGCGCCCGCCGACCTGCGCGTCCGGTGCTACCAGGGCGTCGGCACGATCCTCGGCAGCTTCAGCTCGACCGCGACGGCTCACCGCACGGCCTGCCTCGCCGCGACGACGACCAGGCCGTACGTCCAGGCCTGCCAGCAGGGCGCCGACGGGCGGGCCTGAGGCGCTCGGGACCGCCGCTCAACCCCGCCGCTCACGCCAAATTCCCTCTTGTCGTCGCACGGCAAGACTTGTAGAGTTCTTGGGCGAACGGTAGAGGCCGTCTCGTCGTAGTTGTCGTTCTATATTCCCAAGGAGGGGCCTGAATGGACGTCGGAAGACGCCTGAGGTTCGGACTCGCGGCGCTGGTTGCGCTGTGCGCGTCTGCGTTCTTTGCTGCCCCGGCGCTCGCTGATACGCAGCCGGATCCGCAGCTGACGAATATTCCGTATCTCGCGTGGCGGGGCGAGGAGGTA
>Ga0075424_100000454_pt1 | contig 31862 bp, 22 predicted proteins | sample SoiMethybrSBSTD3_FD_75301 | JGI IMG/M metagenome (GOLD analysis project Ga0075424, IMG submission 75301) | Bulk soil microbial communities from a Populus tree surrounding site in Tennessee, USA - Soil MetaG P. TD hybrid SBSTD3 | ecosystem: Environmental > Terrestrial > Soil > Tree plantation... | reverse complement strand
TAGGTTATTGGCAGGACCCGGAAACGCTTTGGAACCGTGCGCTTCAGACTACCACGGGAAACTTTTTTGCGCACGATTCCCTAGCGGCACATTTTCTGCAGGTTGGGCGAATCGAAGAGGCTTGCCCGCACTTCGAGGCATCGTTGCAGATTTTTCCGAACGATATGATGGCGCAAGAGGGGCTTGGCGTGTGTTATCAATCCCGCGGCGAATGGGGCAAGGCAATCGCGCAATACGAGAATGTTCTGCGACTTTCGATTGACAACACAGTACGCGCTACGGCATTCGCAAACCTGGGATCAATCTACAGAATGCAGGGCAAATACTCCGAGGCCAAACAGAATTATGAGTCTGCGTTGGAGTTGAATCCGGACCTGCCGGCCGCGTTGGTCGGCACGGGTCTGTTGGCTCAAAAGGGATGGGATTTCGCAAGCGCGGCTAAGCAATACGCCCACGCGATGTCCGTCGAACCTACGAGCGTTGGCTACCTGCTGCTGGCCAGGGCTTTGGAACAAAGCGGGCGACCGGCCGAAGCAAGGGACGCGTTTGCGGCGGCACAGCGACTCTCCGCGAATATTCGCGCAGATCAGAAAGCCGCAGACAGCTTGCTGACAAACTAACAGACCGCGCTCAAGACAAGCGCAAGCCTTTGGCATCGTAAGTCTCGAGCTCGCCGAAAAGCGCAGCCTGCTTCTCGATTTGCTCTCTATCGCCGACGACCACGATCTGCATGTTCGCCGAGTCGATGTAGGTGCGCGCCGCAGAGAGCACGTCTCCGGGAATGAGCGCGCGGAGCTTCTGGCGATAAGTTTCGAGATAGTCGTCCGGCAGCTCATTCAGAATCACCGTTGAAATTTGAGAAAGCAAGCCGCTCTGCGTCGCCAGCCCCATGGAGAAGACGCCGCTTAAGTAATTTTGCGCGTCCAGCAGCTCGCTCTTCGGAACAGTGAGCGAACGAAGCTTGTCGATCTCATAGAAAATCTCGGTCAACGAGGCCGCGACGACTTCATTCCGGACGGCAGCCGAAACGGAAAAATAGCCATATTGGCGCAGCGGGTTCACCGCGCTGCGCGGGCTGTATGTGTATCCCTTGTCCTCGCGAATGTTCATGACCAGACGCGAGTTGAATGCGCCGCCGTAAAGACTGTTGGTAAGGGCGATTCGGATCCAATCGGGATGCTGGCGTGTGATGGCGTGGCAACCGCACAGAATCTGCGCTTGGACGGCACCGGGAACATGAACAAGATAAACGCGCCGGCCCCTGGGAGTAGGAGGGGCTGGTGATTCATCCGATAGCGGCTTTTTGCCGGACCAGGAACCAAACACGTTCTCAACGTCGCTCCGGACAGCAGCGGAATCAAAATCGCCGACTAGAATAAGCAGCGCATTTTCCGGAGTGTAGAAATCGCGATACAAAGAGCGCATCTGATCCAGTGTGTAGGCCGCGACCTGCTCCTCTGTGGGAGAAACCAGTGCATAGGGATGTTTGTCAAAGAGAATTTTCCGCAGGCGCTCTCCTGCCAGAAAGCCGGGCTGCGTACGCTCTAGTTTCACTTCCTCGAGCTTCTGCCGGCGCTCGCGATCAAATTCAGGCGCGGGGAAGGAAGCTTCGCGTGCGAGCTCATTGACCAGATGGAGGACCGGTTCAATGTTGTCGCTCAGGCCGGCGAAAGAAATCGCACTGGTGTCCTGGCCGGCGGCCAAAGAAAGGTCGGCGCCCAGGCCGCGAAGGCGCTCTTCGATCTGGCGGCTGGAGCTTCGTGCGGTGCCCGTGCGGACCATGCTCGCGGTCATATCAGCCAGTGAAACGGCGCGTCCGGCGGCGGCCGCATTGCCGGAACGGAAGAACAGCTCGCCGTGAAATTTGGGAATCGACCGGGACTCCACCAGAACCAGTTCCAGGCCATTGGCCAGCTTTGCTTTGATTCGTTGTGGCCAGCGAATCTCGCGTTCCGGCGCGAGGTCGGGGATGGCGGCGACCGCTCGGGGAGCCTGAGTAGCCATTAGGCTGCCTCCTGCGTGGCCGCAACCGGCTTGCGAAAAACAATGGCGCGATTCTCGGGCCGGAGGTAGGTGCGAGCAAAGTCTTGCACTTGCTGTTTAGAAACGGCGAGAAAGCTGTCGAGAATGGAGTTGACGAGTTGCGGTTCGCCGTCAAAAAGCGTGAAGCACGCGAGCAGGTGCATCAAGCCGTACTTCGGCATGTAACCGCCGCGGCCTCCTTCGAGCGTGCCGAAATAGTCCGAACGCCACTTCACCTTTACCTGCTGGAGTTCCGCATCGGTGATTCCCGTGCCGTGGACGTCCGCAATGATGGCGTCGAACGCGGCCAACGTCTCTTCGCTGGTCAGTTCCGGCTTATGCAAAATGCGCGTGGTCATCTGGGTGGGGCCGTTGTAACCGAAGATGTCGTCAATGCCCCCGTCGGCTTCCACCGCAAGCTGCTTTTCCAGCACTAACTCGCGATAGATACGGCCGGCGCGCCCACCGTGCAGAAACTGATCTAACAAGCCCATCGCATACCAATCGGGAGTCCTGCGCTGCGGCATGACGTAGCCGATAGCCATGGCGGGAAGTGTGCCGAATTTTTCAACGACGTCGCCGCGTCGCTCTTCGGTTTGCCTGGGTTCGGAAGGATCGGCGAATTTGGGCGACGGTCCCGCGGGAATATGCGCGAAATGCTTTTCCGCCAGAGCAAATCCGTCCGCGACGTTTACATCACCGAGAATCAGCAGCACGGCGTTATTCGGGACGTAGTAAGTACGGAAAAATGTCTGCACGTCCGTCAGGCTGGCGGCATCAAGATCAGCGAAATCGCCGTAAAAGTTGTGCGCGTTGGCCCAGTTGCGAAAAGCGACGGGAGGCATATCGAGCCAGGGAAAGCCGCCGTAGGGCTGGTTCATGACGTTGACGCGAACTTCCTCTTTCACGACGTCGCGCTGATTCCGCAAATTCTCGTCGTCCACCTTAAGCGCGCGCATGCGGTCGGCTTCGAGCCACAAAACACGCTCCAGCGCGTTGGAGGGCACCGCTTCGTAGTAATTTGTCACGTCGTACATGGTGGAGCCGTTGAGGACGCCGCCGCTGGAATTGATCAACTTGATGTGCTGCATTTTGGCGGCATTTTCAGAGCCCTGAAACATCATGTGTTCGAAGAGATGGGCAAAACCGCTGCGGCCCTGAGGTTCCCGCCGAAAGCCGATTTTGTAATAAACGCCAACGGTGACGACCGGAGCAGTGGAGTCCGGAGCGATGACAACGTGCAATCCGTTTAGGAGTGTTTTGTGTTCAACGGGAATTTGCAAGGGCTTCACGCGCTTATTCCTTTTGCCTTTGGAGAATGGGTAGAATCGAGCGAAATCCGGTCCAGAGCGGCCAGTGCGCATTCGGGAGCACGCGCAAGAACCCGCGCCGCCAAACGATTGAGGGCGCGATAGGCGCCAAGAAATTCGGCTGGCCGGGATTTCAGCGCCTGCTCATGCGCCTCGATGACGCGGTAGTCACCACGAGCCAAAGGTCCGGTCCAGGCAGCGCGCGGCCCCAGGCGCTCTTGATTTTCGAGAACCTGGCGAGTCAACGGTAGGAGCGCGCGAAGGGCCTCGCGACGATTCATTCCAAGGGAGGAGAAAACCAGCACAGCTGCCTCCACCTCAGCCAGAACCTGGCCGGCGACCATGGAAGCCGCCGCATGATAAAGCGGTTTGGCCGCAGCATCGAGCAGCAGGATCTGTCCATCGAGAGCGCGCGCCATCGAACGGGAAACGCGAACCGCGCCGGCGTCTCCTTCGATGGCAAAAATGCACCCCTCGAGATTGGGAGAACCGACGCCACTAAATGACTGCAGAGGATGCACCGAACCCACCGACGCACCCAACCGGCGTAATGGAGCCAAAATTTCCGAGGACAGCGCGCCACTTGTGTGCAGAACGACATGCTTGCCAGTCTGCGGCCAGGTTGCCGCCGCGAGTTGTTGCGCGACATCCGCAATCGCGGAGTCGGGCACGGCGATCAGGATCACGGGTGGAAGCAATACCTGACTGGAAATAACAGAAGACGGGCGGCCACCACCAATGGATCGCACCGCGCGCTTGGCGGTCGCCTGACTACGCGTCACTACCGAATGAACCTTCCAGCCCCGTTCGCGAAGACTGCGGCCTAGAGAACGGCCTAGGCGCCCACCACCGATAATGGAAATACCGTAGCGCGACACCATGTTAGGATACCGTGTCGGTGGCTTCGAACACCAATTCATGCACCTCATCGGGTTGGTCCTTTTCTTTCTCATCTGTTCTTTTTGGATTTTGCAGGCTTTCCGCATTGGCTGGGGCGCGCTACGTTTGCCGCACCTAAAGAACCAGGCACTTTGCGAATCCTGCCCAAGTGTCTCGCTCATCTTTGCTGCGCGGGATGAACAAGAGAAGCTGCCGCAAGCCTTGCCTACGCTTGCGAAGATCGATTACCCGGCGCTGGAGATCATTGCGGTCAACGACCGTTCCACTGACGCAACTTCGACAATTCTCGGCGATGCGGCGAAACGCCACACGCGCTTGAAAGTCGTGGATGTTGAGCGATTGCCTGAAGGTTGGCTTGGTAAGCCACACGCGTTACAAAGAGCCTATGAGATTTCGACCGGAGAATGGCTGCTCTTCACTGACGCCGATGTATGCTTCAAGCCGGACGCTCTGCGGAGGGCCGTAGGGATGGCGCGGTCCATCGGATTGGACCACCTCACTTTGATGGGCGACGTGGAAATGCACGCCTTCTGGGAAAAGACCGTGCTGACATTCTTCGCGCTCGGGTTCTACATCGGAACGAACCCTGGCGCAGTCTCTGATCCAAATTCGAGTGCCTATCTCGGCGTCGGCGCATTTCAACTGGTGAAACGGAGCGCGTACGAGGCGACCGGGACGCATCGCCGACTGGCGATGGAAGTGGTGGACGATCTAAAGCTGGGGAAAATCGTGAAGCGAGGCGGATTTCGCTCAGGAGTAGGGTTGGCGGGCGAGTTCGTGAGCGTAAGATGGCACGCAGGGGTGCGAAACATCGTTCAAGGAGTGACAAAGAATTTTTTTGCAGTCGCAGGCTACAGCATCGGGATGGTCGCTTTGCAGGTTGCCGGAGTTTTCTGCACAACCGTACTGCCATATATCGCTTTGCCGTTTGCGCGTGGATGGACGCAAATATTATGCGCGGTAAGCGTAGTACTCGCGCTCCTCGCTCATGCTGGAACGGCCAAAGTGATGAAGGCATCCAGCTGGTATGCCTTTACGCAACCTCTGGGCGCCGCGATCTTCGTCTACATGCTGATCCGATCAACCGTCGTCACCCTAAAACAGGGTGGCGTTAATTGGCGGAATACGTTTTACCCGCTGGACGAGCTACGCCGCGGGATAGTCTGACGATCCCCCAAAGCGTGCGATCTAGTTCGGTTGAGCTTGATCGGCAGATTCGCGGCCAAAACTGCCGGCCAAATCCTGACTTTTGATCGAACGAATGCGATCGCGTAACTGGGCTGCCTTTTCGAACTCAAACTTCTTGGCGGCTTCGCGCATTTGCGCTTCGAGCTTCTGTAGAAGTTGCGCCACTTGCTCTTCGGATTTCGCTCCTGCCACGGCGGCATCGAGTTCACCGGCGTCCAGCGGAATCGTAACGTAGTCCGCTTCAACGATTTGGGCCAACTCCATGTCCACACCTTTCACGATCGATTGCGGTGTGATGTTGTTTTCCTTGTTGTAGGCCAATTGTTTCTCGCGACGACGATTCGTTTCTGCAATGGCCTCGTTGATCGAACGTGTTCGCGTATCGGCATAGAGCATGGCGCGGCCTTCAACATGGCGCGCGCAACGGCCGATCGTCTGGATCAAAGACGTGACGCTGCGCAGGTAGCCCTCTTTGTCAGCGTCCAGAATCGCAACCAGAGAAACTTCAGGAAGATCAAGGCCCTCGCGCAAAAGGTTGATACCAATGAGCACGTCGAACTCGCCACGTCGCAAATCGCGCAAGATCTTGATGCGATCCAGTGTCTCCACTTCGGAGTGCAGGTAACGGCAGCGCACGCCAATTTCGGTGAAGTACTCGCTCAGGTCTTCGGCCATGCGCTTGGTGAGCGTGGTGACCAGGACGCGTTCGTTCTTTTCCGCACGAATGCGAATCTCTTCCAACAAATTGTCCACCTGGCCCTTCACCGGACGAATTTCCACCTCAGGATCAACCAGGCCCGTAGGCCGAATCACCTGTTCCACGAAGACGCCGCCAGACTTTGTCAGTTCATATGGGCCGGGCGTGGCGGAAACATAGACAACTTGGTTGCTCCTGTTCTCAAACTCTTCGAAGGTGAGCGGCCGGTTGTCCAGCGCCGAGGGCATGCGAAAGCCATAATCGACAAGTGTCTGCTTGCGCGAGCGGTCACCATGGTACATGCCGCGCACCTGAGGCACGGTCTGGTGCGACTCATCAATGAACAGCAGATAGTCCTGCGGAACATAGTCGAGCAGAGTGGGTGGCGCTTCGCCCGGAAGGCGGCCGCTTAGGTGCCGCGAATAGTTCTCGATTCCATGGCAGTAGCCGATCGTACGCATCATTTCGATGTCGAAAAGCGTGCGCTGAGTGACGCGCTGGGCCTCGACAAACTTACCCTGTTTCTCCAGTTCCTTCTTCCACCACTCGAGCTCTTCTTGAATTGTGACGATGGCCCGCTCGCGCTGATCTTGCGGCATGACGTAGTGCGTTCGCGGATAGATCGGCACCCGCGTCAGATCTTGTTGGCCGGATCGCACTTCTCCTGTGAGCGGATCAATTTGCCGCAGCTTGTCGATCTGCTCGCCCCACATCTCTAACCGATAAGCGTTGTCCTCGTAGGTCGGATAAATCTCGATGATGTCACCGCGGACGCGAAACGAACCGCGGCGCAAGTCTTCGCTGCGTTCATATTGCACGTCCACAAACCGCCGCAGCAGCGCCTCGCGGCTAGTCTGCAGCCCTTTTTCCAGCATGACCAACATGCCGTAGTAGGCTTCTGGCGATCCGATGCCATAGATGCAGCTGACGGAGGCGACGATAACAACATCGCGTCGCTCAAAGAGCGAGCGGGTCGCGCTCATGCGCAGTTTGTCGAGCTCATCGTTGATTGTGGCTTCTTTTTCGATATAGACATCGGCGGCCGGGACGTAGGCCTCTGGTTGGTAAAAGTCGTAGTAGCTCACGAAGTATTCGACGGCGTTTTCCGGGAAGAATCCCTTGAATTCGTGATACAGCTGAGCGGCAAGTGTCTTGTTGTGCGCAAGAACGAGCGCGGGACGCCGCGACGCCGCAATGACCTTGGCCATGGTGAAGGTCTTACCGGAACCGGTTACGCCAAGGAGGACCTGATGTTTGTCTCCGGCTTCGACGCCCCGGACCAGCTGCTCAATCGCCGCGGGCTGGTCGCCGCGCGGCTGATACGCGCTCTTCAGCTTAAATTCCATTGTGGGCTGCTCCTGTCGCTTCAGGGAGAGGAACGCAAACTTTCATTATAACGCGCAAGGCAAGACACTGCGGCGACTCGGCGACGGTGAATTCCAACTCTTTGGCCGGCCTACGAGAAATCAGCGAACGTCCTGAGGAACGTCGGGGAGCAAGTCGATCTGAGAGCGGCTCTTCGCGTTGACAACGTAGCGAACGCTATTGGAACCATCCGCAAGGGAAACCTTGGCATCCATCGTTTGCTGAACGTCTTCCGTCGACCGAACCAGCAAACCAGTTGTTGTTGAGATGTAGAGAATTGTTTCGTTTGTTCCGGACGCTGTACCAGCGGTCGTAAGTCCACGAAGTTTGTAGTCCTGTGGTGTCGCATTTTTCGGAGATGACTTTTGCCTAAGCTGCGCGTGCACAAAGATGACGGCACACGTATCGGCCAGCGCGCGCGGATCGCCGGTTTTGCCGGCAGCGGTGCTCTGGCCCGGGGAGCGGCAGGTTTCCTGCTTGACGTATTCGTATTTTCTTTCCCAAGCCAGTTCCGCAATCGGCGATGGAGAGCTTTCGTTTTCCAGCATCTTCCAGCGCTGTCCCTTACGAACGCCCGATTTTGGAAACGTCATCGACGAAGTGAAGCGGTTCAGCCAGGCGTTCCAGGCATGTTGTTGCGGGGATGTGAGCTCCGTGAATCCCTTGATTGCAGACGCGGCGCCATTGGGCGCTACAAATACTTCGACCAGTTTGTCGGGGGACGATACTGTACCACTTGAAGATTCACCCGAAGGACGAACAACATTTCTATCGGACAAGTAGGTCTTCAAGCGGAAACCTCTCGTGCTCACCTCGGCCACGTTCACTTGCAGCAGGCACTGCGCAGTCAAGTCTTCCCTGGGCGGCGACTCCGGGGTTGTGACTCGGCTCTCGACCTTGTTGGAACGCGAACCACTTAAGTCCAGTTGATAGACGAGCGTCTCGCCACCGTGCAAGCGCGGAACGGGTGAAAGGCGCTGGGCATGCGCGGGCACAGTAGCCAGAAGTGATGCCAGACCGATTGTGCAACGCAATGAGCGAGGCGCAGTCATGGCAGCAGCCTCATCAAACCTTGATCAGCGGGTGGCACTCTTCTCCAGCATACGATCGAAGAAATCAGCAGCTGCCCCGTAGGACTTTAGCCACGAGTGGTGCAAGAGAAAATCGTGAATCTCGTCCGGAAAAATGAGCTGTTCGGTGTGCACATCGCGTTCCCGCAGGCGAGCCACAAGATCCACCGTTTGCGCAAAGTAGACGTTGCGGTCGTCGTCGCCGTGAATGAACAAAACCGGCGATTTCCACTTGTCCACGGCAGAAACGGGAGATGAATCGTGAGCCAGCTTCGTAAGTTCTGGCGGAATGTTTTTCCCGTCCCAGTTGTCGCTGGGCCAGTCATGCACCCCGTGGAAATCCACGCCGGCGGCAAAAATATCGGAGTTGCGCGCCAAACCGAGCGCCGTGAGGTAGCCACCATAGCTTCCGCCCCACAGGCCAACCCGCGACGGATCGACATCAGGCCGCGCTTGGAGATACTTGCCGGCCGCGACCACGTCCTGATATTCGCTTGCTCCACGGCCCGCGCGGCCCGGAGCTTCGCGGAAGGTCCTGCCATACCCGATTCCGCTGCGATAGTTGACAGACAGAACCACGTACCCGCGGCTCGCCAAGTATTGGTTCATGCCGTAAGCATTCGAGTAGTAGTACATGTAGTGCCAACCGAGCAGCATCTGCCGCATGGAACCGCCGTGAAAGAAGAGCAAACCAGGGCGCTTCTCGCCGGGCTTCACATCCTGCGGCAAGAACAGCTGGCCGTGGATGTCGAGCCCATCCAGCGCCTTGAAAACCACCTGCTGCGGGGTGACTAGCTTCTCAGCGGGAAATTGCGCAGGCCAGGTCTCTCCCAGCTGCTTTGCAGCCGACCGAGAATCGCTTAGGTTCCGGATAAACGGACGCGCTGTGTGAGTCGCGTCGGAACCAACGAACGCCAGATATCCGGTGTCCGCCAAAGCTAGCGGGCTCCATTCGATGCCCTGTCCGCTGCTCAATTGCGCGGGCGTTCCGCCCGAAGCGTCCACGCTCCACAAATGCCGGCGATCAATGTCGTTGCAATTGGAGTTGAACAAGACCGTTTTGCCGTCGCGCGTGAACGACCACTGTTCGACTTCGCACTGACCTGGCGTAAGCAGCTTCGGAGTTCCGCCGCCGACAGCAATCGAATACAGATGCTGCCATCCATCTTGTTCGCTGGCGAACACGATCCGGTTGTCGGCAGCCCAATGAATCACGCCGCCGCCTGTGTCGTCCGCCATGTACGGAAAAGAATCCTGCAGCTCCTTGCCGCTATGCCAGACTTGCTTGGCATTCCAGGTTTCGGCGTCGGCAACCCAAATCGCCCACGAATGCGGCCGGTCCGGCTCGATGAAATATCCTTCCGGCGTATCGCGCGGTACTGCGGGTCTTCGAATGAAAGCGAGCTGCTTGCCGTCTGCGGACCACTCGGGAGTCGAGTCGCTGTCCACTGTCGGCGCAACAAATCGAACGGTTTTTGCGGCTGTATCGTAGATCGCAATAAAACTGTGGTCGCCACGATCCGACGTGAACGCGAGCTTGCTGCCGTCGGCGGACCACTGTTGCTGCCCGTTCGTTCCGCGGATCATGAGCTGCACGGGCTTCTCATTCGAACCGAGCGAGGCAAGCCACAACGCGCCATCTTTCACGTACGCGCAGACGCCCTTGCTCGACACTTGAGGTGAATGACCGGCGTCAATTTTTCGCGGTTCGCCGCCCGTCCAAGCAATCTGATAAACGGATTGCTCGACTCCAGCCGGATTGCTCGTTGGATTCGGCGACAGGCCGGCCTTACTCTTCCCTTCTCCGCGCGTGTAGACAACTGTGTTCGCGTCAGTGGAAAACCGCAGATCGGACAATTCTTGCCCGTCCTCCTCGAGATATGCAGTTAACCGCCGCGTCTTGAAATCCGGCGCTTCCGCCACGTAGATGTTGCGCTTGCCTTGCTCATCCAACACCCACGCGATCCGCGGCACAGACTTTGCGGCACCCAGGCCGCTCGGAAACGGCGCGCTCAATACCTGCTCCAAACTGAAGGATTGCTGAGCCTGCACCGAAGTACACACCAGCAGGGATGCAAAACCACAAAGCAAGATGGCTACAAACAAGGATCGAGCGCGGAAGTGAGTTTCCATCGTGCTCCTTCAGTCCCCCGGTTGCTGTGCCGTAACTTTTTCGAGGGAAACCTTTGGTTCGGTGAGCGGACCCGATATGGTCAAAAAGCGGGTGGTGTGCTCTGGCCGCGCGGCGTGCCCCACTGCGTGGCTCTCCGCCGTCAAATCGGCGTCCTGCGAAAAACTGACACTCCCTTTTAGCAGAAACTCTTCGGCCGGAGACGCAAGACGTAGCGAATTTAATTCAAAGCCGCCATCGGTAATGTGAAATGTGCCGGCGCCCGACGCCCAGCGCGTAGTTCCAATCTTCCATTCGCCTTGGGCCATGGTTCCTGCCAGATCCCAGCCGCGCAGTTCCACTCGGCTAAGGTGCAGATCGCCCTTCCCTGCCAGATTTTTGAGCAATGTCTCGCGCCCGATTCCGGCCGTTTGCAATTCCACGCTTCCAGCCGCAGTCCCGGATAAGTGGTCCTCGAGTTCCGCCAGCCAAGGTATCTGCACGAGTGACACGCGGTCGAACGTCGCCGACACTTCATATTTTGGGTTGCCGCCTAGTGTCGCCACTAAGGATCCCTGCGCGCCCCCGCCAGACCATTGTGCCTGTGCGTCTGTCAGTTTGAGAGTCAATCCATTTAGGCTTGCGTGGGCGCGAAAGCCGTTCATTCTGATTTTTTCAACCGAGATCTCATTCACTTTCAGGTCGCCCTCGGCACGAATCCGCTTCAGCACAGCGTTCGACGGTGCTGCTTGAGAATTCCCGCCGAGGGCCGCGGGAAGCAGCCGTTGCAGCCAGGTTGGACGCGCGCGTGGGCCGATCCAACGATCAAGTTCCGCAGCATCCAATTGATCCGCTTGCAGCTGAAACGTCCAGCTGGGAGCCAGTTCATCGCCAGCGTCATTTGCGATTGTTCCCGTTTGCTCGACCGTGCCGGTCCAAGTGGCGCCGAAGGCGCCGACTTTTGCCAACGTAAACCTCCGCTTTCCGCCCCTCCACTCCGTCCGCAAGTTTTCCAATTGGATCGGCTGATTGAGCCCAGCCACCTGCAACGCTGCGCGCGTCAGGTCCGCGTGTCCTGTCCACACAGGCGCGCCGGATCGGTTCCACTCACAACGCAAGTCTGCGCCAACTCTCCCGCTCAAATCCCAACCGTGCCGCAAATCACGTCCGAACGATGTTGCGATTGCAAGCAGCGCCTCGGACTGGGGCAATTGACCCTCCATCCGCACAACGCCAGAGCGTTGCTCCAAATCCTCTTGAAAGGACACGCTGATACTCCCGTTGGCGTTCGTCGTATCCTTCACGCTAGCCAGGGTTGCCGTGCCCTCCGCGTTTCCTGACTTGCGCATCGGTACGCTTACGACGAACGGCTCGACCACCAACTTTCCCCGTTGCGTGCCGCCCCGAATCGACCGGACATTCAGCGCTGACGAAAATTTTGGCACAGTCCAACGGCCACCGGGGCTGGAGAACGCCGCCTCGTCTAACTCTAGCGGCCATCCGCGAAACGTCGCGGTACCGGTGAAATACTGCGCGGCGGCAACGCCTTCCGACACCTCTGGCCGAAATGCGCGCAGCCAATCGAGAAAGTCCGCAGCCTGTACGCCCGCTGAATCTAAAGCAACCTCAAATTCGAGACCGGCAACACTTTTCAGTGATGCGGTCCCCCGCAAGTTGGAGCGTGGCGTCTCGATCAACACCTCGCTCACCTCCGTCTTCCCAAGCGCCGGATTCCACCGCCCCTTCATCCGCAAACCGACGCGCGGATTGTCTTCGCGTTCAGCAAGATCCCAGCGATGAATCTCCGTAGCCCTGGTTTGCAACGTAAATGCCCAGTCGCCAAGTGCTGCACCCCTGGTCTCCGGCAATGAACTCTCGTCGCTATCGAGGGTGGCTTCTCCGGCAAAAGTTCCGCGCACGCCAAAATCCGTGCCGCCGATCAACCGAAATACATCGGCCAGGGACGATTTCGCCCACCGCACTCGCAAATGCGCCGGTCGCAACCGCACAGAAGTACCGGCAACCTCGCCGCTGACTCGTACCGTGCCAGCCAGCTGAAGTAGCGTGCCACTCCGCCATGGCTCCGCTTCGAGATCCAATCGCCAGCGTCCAGCTGCGGTCTGTTCCACCATTCCTTGTACTTGCTGAAAAGCAAAGGAAATTTTGTCGTTGCCAACCTTGAAATTGACCCGGCCGTCGTTGATTTCGATTTTTCGCAAATGGTGCGTCGTCGGCGCAGCCACGGCGTCGGCCGTCGTGCTGCCGGTCTTCGTCTCCGCACCAGCAGCCGGCAGCCATCGCTCCAGATTCCATTGCGCTGCATCATTGCGGACTAAAACCAGGCTTGGCCCGTCAAGCTGCAAGGTGCCAAGTTCAAATCGCCCGCGCAAGAGCCCGCTCCAACGGAGTCTCGCCGAAAGCCTGTCAGCGCGCAGAAAATACTCATTGCCAAAGGCTGGATCTTCGCCGACCGAGATCGCATAGGCATCCAACTGGGGAGTAGGAAAGAAACTGGCGGAATATTCGCGGACTTCCACCGGACGGCCGAACGAACCTTGCAATTGGCGCGTAAGGAAGGCACGTACACGCGCAGTTCGTACCAGCAGCGAAGCCCCCAACTGCAGCGCAATCGCCGCCAGAACGACAGCGACAACCGGCTTCCACCATTTTCGTATTCTATTCACTGAGATCGGTTCGAAACGGCACCGGCCGTTCGACGCGAAAAATTCTCGCAGACTGCGAAGCGAATTGGTAGCGCGTCAGCTTCCCAGATGGAGTGCGGCGCGATTCTAATGCACCGTACGTAGCATCCGGCCCCAGCGCGTGCGAGCCGGCAAGTGCGCTACCGTTTGCAGCACTGCGCGCAGCCGCTGGGCGAATGTCGATTCCCCGTAGTCAGCCGACGTTGCTTCCACAGACCAGTAGATCAAAAAAGGCCGCCCCATGATAGCGTCGCGGTCCACGAAGCCCCAATATCTGCTGTCCAAGCTGTGATCGCGATTGTCTCCCATCGCAAAATACTTGCCCGGCGGTACGATTAACTCATCGCCCTTGACGTACTTCCTGATGTCTCGCGCCCATTCCGGTTCGACCGGCGAGCTATACAAGGGATTCCCCACGGGCGGAAACGAATAGTTCAGCGGATCGTAGCCGGCAGCCGCATCGTGCAGCACATACGGTTCATTTAGCAATTTCCCGTTCACATAAACGTTCTGGTCCACCAGCTTCAAATGGTCGCCCGGCAAACCAATCACCCGCTTCACGAAATGCTGATGATCCGCGTAGGGATACTTGAAAACAATAATGTCACCGCGCTGCAACAGACGGTAAGGCAGAAATTTTTCATACCACGCGCCAGTTCCACCAAAAATAAACTTGTTCACTAGCAGATGGTCACCGATCAGAAGCGTACGTTCCATGGATGATGACGGAATCTTGAACGCTTGCACAACAAAACTGGTGCCAAACAGCGCCAAAATCACCGTGACCAGGAGCGACTCCATGTATTCCGAAAGTGTCGTTCCTTCGCGGTGGCCGCCGTGCTGCTCCCTGTGAGCCGCCTGACTGACATTCCTTTCCACGACTGTGCTGGTTTCGGTCATTCCGCCTTGGTGGCCACGTCCGCCTGTTGCTGCAAACGCTCCAGAGCCGTGCGCGCAGCCTTCTGTTCCGCCTCTTTTTTCGTATTACCTTGGCCGCTAGCCAGGAATTCTCCGAGCGACCACACTTCCACGTAGAACATTTTCTGATGATCCGGTCCCGTCTCTCCGGCCAGCCGATATTCCGCCGGTGGCCGGCCTTTGCCTTGAAGGAATTCCTGCAACGCCGATTTCCGGTCGGACTCCGCAATGCGCACGCCGCCTAGCTCCATTGCCGATTCAAACAACACGCGGCGCAATATTCGTCGCGCGGCTTCCAAACCCGAATCGAGATAGATCGCAGCAACTACTGCTTCTAACGCGTCTGCGATAATGGCCGCTTTTTCGCGACCGCCTGTTTTCTCTTCCCCTCGGCCCAACCGCAGAAACTCTCCGATGCCCAGCTTTCGCGCTGCGATTTCCAGAGCCTGCGCGTTCACCAGATATGCCCGGCTCCGCGACAGCTGCCCTTCGCTCCACGAAGGAAAACTTTCCAGCAGGTATTCGCTCGCCAGCAAATCAAGCACGGCGTCGCCTAGAAACTCCAGCCGCTCGTTGTCCTGCACTTGTGCCGGATCGGCCAACGCTTCGGCTGCCGCGCGAAGTTCTGGAATTGCCGAACTATGCGTTAACGCCGTTACCAGCAATTGCGGGCTGCTGAACCGATATCCGAGCCGCTCTTGAAATTCTTCGTCTTCCAGACGCGTCATGATTGCCGCCGAAGTATGCCGGCAGCAATCTTATTTCGGCGCGCTCAGTTGTGTCGAGGCTTGTTTCTTCGATTCGTCCGCGCCACTTCGGCAGGTTGCCTGCAGCTTGCTAGTGAGCGCGGCGCACTTGTTGAACGCCGCAGCCGCGTCGTCATAGTGAGACGCCTTCTGATTAGCCAAGCCAAGCAAATACAAATTCACAGGATCGGGCGTCGGATTGGGGTCGATTTTCACCGACTGTTCCAGTTCTGGAATCGCGTCGCTGAATTTTCCGCGGCGAAAATAAACCAAGCCCAAACCGCTGTGCGCCATTGAGAGCGTCGAGTTCTTCGCCGCCACAAAATTCTGGTCGGGCATGCCTTCCGGCTTTGGAATCGTGGGCGTCACTTCAATCGCGCGCTTCGAATAGTTCTCTGCCTTGGCCAGCCGTTTGTCCGGCTCCGGCGTGCTTGCACTCATAGCGCGCGGAATCGTTTGGCCCAAAACTGCCAGCGTCTGAACGTCGTCGGGTTTTAGGGCGACCTCTTTGTCGCCAATCTCAATCGCTTTTTCCGTATTGCCACTTTGAATGTACTGGAGGGTTAACGCTGAGTAGACGATTGGCCGATACTGGCTCTCGGGATATTTCTTCAGGAACTCTTCGCCTGCCGCAATTTTCTTCGGCGAATCCGCGTTCGGCATCTCCTGAAATGCCTTAACCGCGGCGATTTCCTCCGCGTTCGCTGTCGCTCCTGGCATCGCCAACGAACTTCCAGTTTTCGAGGGATCAGCGGACTGCTGCCCTGGCTGGCTTTGCGCCGGTTTCTCTTGCTGGCTGGGTTGGCTGCTTTGCCCATTAGCCGGGGTGCCCGCCGTAAGCTGCGTCGCAAGAAATGCGGCAATGATCCAACTTGCTTTACCGCTCATCTTACTTCTCCTTATGCAATCGAATGGCCTGCGGCTGGTGTGGCCTACATCATACATCGCGGCACGGCCATCGCGTCCGTACAGCGTTATGCTTACGGTCGCTCCGGCTTCTTCCCGGTGCTCAACGTTCCCAAGCCCTTGCTAGCTGCGTCCTTTGCCTTTTGTGGTGCACCCTGCACTGCTAGTGCCGCTTCAAACTCCGACTTCGCGCGATCCGGTTGGCCCTCGATGTCATACAGATTCCCCAGGTGGACGTGCGACCAGGCCAGTACCAATGGGTCCTGCGTCGCCGCGTGTTCTCCGGTCGTCAGCCGGCCGAACACCTGCTTCGCTCGTGGCCCATCCTGCTCCATCATCGCTACAACGCCCAAGCCGTACCACGCACGCGGCTGGTCGGGGTATTTCACTAATACCTTCTGAAACGAAGCTTCGGCAGCCCGCGGATTCTTTTCCGCGATCCTTCGCTCCCCCTCGGTCAAAGCAGCAATCGCATCCGCGTCATTCGGAACGGTCGAGGGTGCCGCGGGTTTGTGCCGCGCCACCGACTCCGGCTCGGACCCGTCCGGATTGGGTCTACCGGTCGCAAACTTGATGCTAGCCACGCGCTTCTGTTCGGTCCCGACATCCACGGAGCGCACCAAGTCCGGGAAATACAACTTCATTGCCGGCTCCGAGCCCTCAAACTTTGCCAATGCCGCAAACAAAGGCCGCACCAGTACGTACCCATCCGCGTCATCAACACCCATCGCAGCCTCGCGCTCGCCGGGCGACATGCGCTTCAGCTTCAATTCCACGGCGCGCACTGTGCACTCCGCAAAGTACGACGGAAAGTCATCCTTCAAGGAAGGATCAAGCCTGGGCGCCGCAGCCGCCATTTCGAAGAGCGGACGTTTCACCGCGACCACGTGCGAATACTGCAGCGGCAGCGGATCCAGCAAGTAGTGCAGAAACGCGTGCCGCACGATGTCAACCTGTAACTGCTCCGCCCCGCTTGCCACGAGCGCGTAGTGGTCTCCAAAGTTCCGCACATTCGTGATCCGGCCGACTAGCGGCTCGACAATCACAGTGAATGATCGCGGATTCGTCGGATCCAGAATTTCGCGCAGATAACCGGTTGCAATAAAGACCACCTGCGACAATGAATCGTGCATCTGTTCGATTTCCCGCGCGTGCACCGACTGCACCTGCCGCCACAACTCGCCGATTTTCTGTTCCTTGTAGTAGTTCGAGAGAATTTCCTGGAAGCCTTCCAGCGCGATTACCTCCGGCGGCAATTCGTCGCGTCTCAGCGTCGCCTCAAATTTTGGCGCCGGTCCACTGACTAGCCCGAACCAGATGTACCGCGAAAGCATCGCTCCGGGATCGGCCAACTCGCGCTGTTTGTAGAAATTGCGCAAAACTTCTACCGCCGGACCTTCTTGGTGCTGCAGCCGGTCGCGCAACTGCGCACGCATGGGCGACCAGTTGGTGGCATTTACGTCTGCTTGAAAGCCTGACGCCAACAAGGCACACATAACCGTGAACATCGCCTCGCTGCCGTCTACCGTTACGGTAGTCTCCGGCGCGGCCTGCCATCTCGGCCGCGGCGGTGTCACGGGCTCTTGCGCGCGCGCCAAACTCGGCAGTAGTGCACTGATGCTCATAACAAACGCTAAAATAAACGATGTTGTTTTCATCCCGTCCCGGCTCATTCCGTTCCCTGGCACACCTTTTGAAATGTCCTATTCGCTCTTTTTTGATGCTTTTTTCGCTGTCATTTCAATCTACAAGCGCTCTGAAACCGAGTCAAGGAAACGCCAGCCGCCCGCGAGATCGGCAACTCTTGCCCTTACTCGATGCATCTGCCTAAATTGTGGATGCTTGGTGTAACTCTGGCCGGATGGTGCGCGTTATGAGAAAGCCCCTTCTGCGACGTTCCCTTCCCCTGTTTTTGTTGCCCGCACTTTCGTTGGTTTCCAGTCCTGCGCGCGCGCAATTGGTTGGCGATACATCTCCGCCGCAACAGCTCACCAATTCTGCGGCGGCTGATCAATCCTCTGCTGCCCCCACTAAACCTACCGGCAAGAAACGGCTTTCGAAAGATTTCACTCTGAAAGGCGACTCGCTCTGGACGGACACCGGCATTGACCTGCAGCCTGGCGAACATGTCGTCATCGCAGCGAAAGGTACGTTCCGCTATGCCGATGCCAAAAGCGACAACGGCCCTGAAGGCCTTTCTCGCGGATTCAAAGATCTTCTTCGCGTACTTCCTTTTAATGACGCTGGTCGCGGCGCGTTAATCGCCCGAATCGGCGATTCCGATACGGCCCAGGCCTTTCTAGTCGGTGCATCGAAAGACCTAATCTCACCCATCACTGGTCGCCTCGCGCTCGGCATTAATCAGGCGAAAGCCGACACAGGCGAGGGCACATACACTGTCCATTTGGAAGTTTTTGCAGCCGATGCCGTTTCCGGCGGAGCTGTCCGCACTATCTCCAAAGTCGTGGATACCATGCCGGGCATTGACAACGGCCTCTTCGCCAAAATTCCCCGCCGCATCGCCGACAAAGATGGCAATGCCGGCGACATGGTCAACTTCCTCATCCTTGGTTCCGAAGCCGCCATGCAAAAAGTCTTTACTACCGCGGGCTGGGTCAAGGTGGACGCCGACGTCAGAGGCACGCTCCTTCATGGCCTCATCGGTAGCCTTTCCAAAGAGTCCTATCTCACCATGCCGATGAGCCCGCTTTACCTCTTTGGCCGCCCGCAGGATTACGGCTGGGCGCACGCCGAGCCGATCAGCGTGGTCTCTTCGCGCAATCACCTTCGGATCTGGAAAGCCCCTTTCACCGTGAACGGGACGATGCTCTGGGTGGGCGCTGCCACTCACGATATCGGCTTCGAACGCGATCAGCGCAACAACAGCATTACCCACAAGATCGATCCCGACATCGACCTCGAGCGCGACTACGTCCAAAAGACTCTCTCGAGCACCGGCCTGGTCGTCGAAGTCTCCCATTTCCTCCCCGACAATCCAATGAAAGAAGCCAAGACCGCCACGGGCGGCTCGTTTCACTCCAACGGACAGGTCCTCGTTCTCAGGCTTGCCGATTCCGGCAAAGATCTTTCCGCGTTCTTCGCTCGAATGTTCTGTTCCGTGCTGCACAGCGAAAACCCCGACGGCGGCGAATGGGATACCTGCGACTCTTATCTGAAATCTGAGCAGCCAGCGCCTGTTCAGCCAGGCCATCTGGATACGATTCCTGCGAACTATCGTATCCTCGTGATCCCGGGCATTTTCAGTTCGTGCCAGACAAATACACAGGCCTTCGCGGAAGGGCAAGCCCACCTTCGTGAAAAACATGGAATGACCGTTGAATTCCTGCAGACTCCCAACGAGACTTCCACCGCCAACGGCGCGCGCATCGCCAAATACCTGAAGGACAAATTTCAGAGCGACTCTCGAAAATACATTCTCGTGGGTTACAGCAAAGGCGCTCCCGACATTCAGGAAGCGCTGGCCAACGACGCCCAAGCCCGCAATTCCGTCGCGGCTTTCATCAGCGTCGCCGGAGCTGTTGGCGGCTCTCCTATCGCCGAAACCATGCCAGCCATGGTCCAGCGTTACACTTCCACACTAAAACTCGGCAGCTGCGAAGGAGACGTCGCCGAAGCCTTCAAAAGTTTGCGTCAGGACGTCCGCCAGCAATTCCTCTCGGCTCATCCCGACCCGCTGGTTCCTTCTTTCTCTCTTGCTGCCGTGTCCGACTCCACGACCACGTCGCGAATGTTGCTGGAAGCATGGAAGGTTCTCACCGCCTACGACTCACGCACCGATAGTCAGCTGTTGCTCTTCGATGCTTTGGTCCCGGGTGGGAACTACCTCGGCACATTGTACGCCGACCACTTGGCCGTCGCGCTGAACTACTCCGGCTCAGATGACTCCTCCATTCGTTCCGCAGCCGACCATAACCGCTTCCCGCGCGCGGCCTTGCTGGAAGCCGCCGTGCGGTCCACCATTTCCACTCTGCAGGCGCAGTCCGAACAATAATTGGCGGGCTTCAGAAGCAAGAAATATCGCGTTCACGAACCGATCGCGACCTGAAGAACTTCCCGGCTCACGTTCCCACCCGTTACCAGCAAAGCCACGCTGCCAATCGCTTCCTCGCTGCTTGCCTTCAAGAATGCAGCTGTCGCAGCTGCTCCCGCCGGCTCCGCGATGATTTCCTCATCCAGCGCCAGTCTGCGAATCGCACGAATCATCTCCCGCTCACTCACCAGCACTATTTCATCCACCAGCCGTCGTATCGCTTCTACATTCATCGCAAGCGGCGTCCGCGTGGCCAATCCGTCCGCGATCGTGTCGCAGCTGTCTGTCCCCACGGCATGCCCTGCCTTCCACGAGAGGGCATAGGACGGCGCTTGTTCGCTCTGCACGCCGATAATCTTCACCTTGTCAGAAATCTGCTTGGCTGCCTCCGCCACTCCTCGAATCAGTGCGGTATCTCCCATGGGGACATAGATCACCTCAGTGTCTGGCGCTTGCTCCAAGATTTCCAGCGCAATCGTACCCGGCCCCGCCGGCAAGTCCGGATCGTCCGCATCATTCAGGAAGAAGGCTCCGCCCGTTCGCACGTATTCCGACGCCGCTCCGAACGCGCCCGCCAGATCCACCGCACCTTTCTCTACTATCTCTGCTCCAAGCCGCTCGATATTCGCCTTCTTCACCGGATTGCTGTTCTCCGGCAAGAAGATCCTCGCCTTAACACCAAGCAGCTTCCCCGCAAACGCCACGGCCGCGCCGTGGTTTCCAGTGCTCGATGCAACCACCTCGGCAACCCTATTCCGTTTCATATTTAGGTGCAGCGCGTAGAGCGCCCCGCGCACCTTGAACGAACCAGTAGGCAGTTCGTTCTCCAGCTTCAAATACACTTTTTGCTTTGGATTTTTCTGCAGCGATTCAGCCGCGACGAGCCGTGTCTGCGGCAAGTGCCCGGCCAAAAACTCACGAGCCGCGAAAAATCGAGCCGAGTCCATCCTTAGTTCACTCGTGCTGTCACTCCGCTGGCCGGCTTCTCAGGATACATCTGATCGAACTCCGGCTCATCGTGCAGCAGAGCCAAGTCCGGATCGCGACGGGCGTGGCTGGAATCTCGAAATCCCGCTTCCCATGCCTTCTTCAGACAATCCATCGCTTCCTGCTTTCTCTTCAGCGTCGCATATAGGCATGCCGCGTTGTACAAAATCGAAGCTTCACCCGCGCGCAGTGTCACCGCCAAATTCAACTCTTTTAAGGCGTCTTCCTCTCGCCCCAACTCCGCATAATCCGTTCCCAGCAAAATACGGGCCCGTGCATCCTCCGGAACATGCTTCAAATGATTTTCCAGTGCGGTCAGGCGCCGCTGCAGCAGGTTCATGTACGCTTCTTTCTTTCCCATTGCGCCAAGCGAGTTCGCCAACGGCACGTAAATGTTGTAGTCCTCCCCGCTCGCTTCCAGCCCTGCTTCCATCACGTCCACTACTTCCTGATAGCGCCCGGCCGAAAACAGCGCCCGGCACAACAGGTAATACGCGCCCTCACAGTCCTTCTTTCGTTCGATCGCCTTGCGCACCATGCGCACAGCTTCATCGTGAAGCTCCGTAGCGTACAGCACCCAGGCTTGGCTCACCTGCACTTCCGGTAGCTCCCAGCGCAGCGCCACGGCTTTTCCGGAGGCCTCTCGCGCACGCTCCACCCACGAAACATCGCGACTGTAGTTGCAATAAAACATTGCGCAGGCATTCGCGCACGCCGCATACGCCAGCGCGAAATTCGGATCCATCGCCACCGCGCTCTCAAACATTTGCAGCGCAAACTCCAGATCCTGCCGCGTCTGCCTCCGCGCATACCTCTTTCCGCGCAAGTACAAATCGTACGCCTGCAAATTTTCCGTGGGCTTGATCGCCAAGGCTTCCAGCTCTTGTGGAGACAAAGTCACGCGCAACGCCTCGGCGATCTTTCGCGCGATCTCGTCTTGCACTTCGAAAACGTCTTTCATCTCGCGGTCGTACCGCTCGCTCCACATCGGGAAATCCGTATGCGTATCCACCAGCTGCGTCGTGATGCGTAGCCGGTTTCCCGCTCGCCGCAGCGTTCCGGTAAGCACAAATGCCGCTTTCAACTGCTGGCCAATCTGCACCGGAGTCACCGGTTTGTCGCGAAACGCCAAGACCGTCGGCCGCGAAAACGTATTCAGCCCGCGAATCTTCGATAGCTCCGTAATGATGTCTTCCGTAATCCCGTCACGTAGGTATTCGTCTTCCTTCACACCACTCAAATTCTCGAAATACAGCACCGCCACCGACTTCACCGCCGGCTTCGTGCCAGCCTTCGAATCGGTTATTTCCGCCGCGCGTTTTCGTCCCGACTCCAAGTCGCGCTTCAGCCGGATTAAATCCGTCTTCAACTCCGTCGCCGACTGGCACCGCAGATTGCGGTCTTTCTCCAACGTCTTCTCGAGAATTCGGCCAAATTCCCGCGGCACGCCTCCGTTCACTGTGTCCACCGGCATCGGTTCGCGATTCAAGATCGCATCAAAAATCACCGCTGACGTGTCGCCAGGAAACGGCAGACTCCCGGTCGCCATCTGATACAACACCGTCCCCAGAGAAAACAAATCCGTTCGCGCATCCACTAACTCGCCGCGCGCCTGCTCCGGCGACATGTACATGATTGTTCCCACCGCCGAGCCCGGCAACGTCAGCCCGCCGGTCTCGCCCAGCGCGTCTGCCAATGGCGATAGCGATGTGCTCTCAGAAACCGTCGCCGGCTTTTCCACCTTCGCTAGCCCAAAGTCCAAAATCTTCACTTGCCCGCGATCCGTCATGAAGATATTCGCCGGCTTGATGTCTCGGTGAACGATTCCCTTTGCGTGCGCCGATTCCAGCGCATCCGCAATCTGAATCGCCAGCGGCAGCAGCTTCTCCATTTCGAACGACTGCCGTCCGACCCGCTGCGCCAGCGTTTGCCCTTCTAGCAGCTCCATCACAATGAAATGTTGACGTTCGTGCTGTTCGATCGAATGGATCGTGCAGATGTTCGGATGGTTCAGCGCCGAAGCCGCTCGCGCCTCCCGCTGAAATCGCTCTAGCGTCAGCGTGTCTTGCGCCATTTCCGCCGGCAAGAACTTCAGCGCCACCTTGCGGCCGAGCTTGGTGTCTTCCGCTTCATACACCACGCCCATGCCGCCACTGCCAATTCTGCGAAGCACTTTGTAATGGGAAACCGTCTGCCCTACCGGAGAGTTTGTTTCATTCATGTGCTGGGTTGGAGCGGCTCGCCTTCCGGGGTCACAAAGCGCGCGGCTCGGTCGTGCTAAATCCTAGCTACCGGCGCTGATACGGTCAAGGATTGAACTCACAGCGACACTCACTCCACGCAGCAAACACTGTCGCAACCGCGATTCGTAAATAGCTGATTCACAAAGACTTGACACCTATACGAGCAACTTTTCCCGCTGAGCCGGGTTCTTATTGATATGCCGGGATTCTGGCCTACAACTGCGTTCACCGAACGCCGAACCGGCGCCGCCGCCACTGGTTACTGGCTCCGGCTTAGGCTCGCGTTTGCGCTGCCGTTTGCTTGTCTGCTGCTTTACGTCGCGGTCCCTCGCGCCTCCGCCGATGTCGGCGTCGTCCTCAACGAATCTCTCGACGAAGACTTCGACCGCATCAGCAGCACCGGCCATAGCGCCATCTATCTCTCGCGCATCTGCCCGGAATCGCCGGTAAAGCTTCGCCTCTGCCGCCCCGGCGAACCCGGCTCCATCATCAGCAATTACGTCAACATCGGCGAGGACGAGCCCTACGAGTGGAACATCGTCCCGCTCAACATCTACGTCTACGGCGTCGAAGATCCCCGCAACCGCCCGCTTTTCGCTTCGTACAAATTGAAGCATCTTTTGGAAGAGCGTTACCGCCAAAAGTATCTCGCCGGCTACTGCAGCACCGAATCGTGCATGACCAGCTCAAAATCGGAATGGCGAGAAACGGTCGCCGCCACGATGATTCGCGGCGTCTACATCTTTGCGGTCAGCACAACTGTCGAGCAGGACCAGCAGCTCATCGCGGAATTCAATGATTCGGTCAACAAAAATCACTTCAACGGCCTCACGCGCAACTGCGCCGACTTCACCAAGCACATCATCAACACTTATTTCCCGCACGCCGCAAGGGCCGACTATCTCAACGACTTCGGCATGACCAGCCCCAAAGCCGTGGCTCGTACCTTCACGCATTACGGGCTGCATCATCCCGAATCGGATTTCCGTGTGATGCACTTCACTCAAGTCCCAGGAATCACCAAGCGCAGCCGCACCGTTCGCTCAGGAACTGAACAGCTTTTCCATTCGGGCAAGCTCCTCGTACCCATGGCCCTGATCTCCTACTACACGGTGCCAGTCGTAACCGTTTCATACTTCACGACCGCGCGCTTCAACGCACAAAAGGAATTCCAGCGGCATCCGGCAGCGCAAACGCCAACTTTAGATGAATTGTCGGCCTCCCCCGAACAAATCGCCGGCGCCGAAGCCGATTGGAAGCGATTCCGCAAATCTCTCGACTCTTTGGTCGCCGAAAATGGTCTCGGCAAGAACCGTAAGAACTTAAATCACTTCTTTAAGCAGCTCGATGAAGAAGGCGTCCCATCCACAGATGAAAACGGCGCAGCATGGATGGACATCACACTCAATGGTAAGTCCGCTAAGGTTGGCCTGAGCGCCAGCAACATTCTGGCTCGCGGGTCGGATCCCGCTCTCACGTACGAATTCCTGCTCAGCCGCGCGAACCACATTCTCGCCAGCCCGGCCCGCAGTCGCGAAACAATGATCGAGTTCAACCAGGACTGGGCCAATCTAAAACGTGCCTCAGCGCGCAACACGCTGGAAAAGAATCGAATGACCTTGGCCAAGGCGCAAACCGGCTCATCCTCGGAAAAATAGTATTAGTTTTGCGACTGCGCAGTTCTCTTTGCTGCCTTGTCCTCTACCGGCGGCAACTTCGCCCGAATCAGCGTCTCTACGCGGTTCCACACCTCTGGATCGCACTCAATTTCCGTGTGATATTTCGTAAAAAGTCGGTCATACCACGGATACTCGCTGCAGCTCAGCGACTTCGCTTTGTACTCATAGTGAAAATTCCCGAGAATTCGCGTCCGCGACGCGTCTTCTGCCCGAATCTCCGCCCGTCCATGCAGCAGTCCATCTGTCTGGTAAAAATTTGCAGCCTCCGCCACATTGGAAGGGATCACTTCATCGTTCTGTGCGAGCTTAGCCACGCTGTCTACCTGCACCGTCAGGAGAACCGGAATCTTCTCTTCCTGCAGTTCGCGCGCCAGGGCAACGGTCTCCGACCCTCCCCAGCTCATCCCGTAGATGACCACGCGTGCCTGCTGCTTCACGCTGTCGGAGAGCTTTTCCTCATGACTCTTCGCAAGTATCTCCAAGATCCTCCGATGAGCATCTTCCCGCCGCCGGTTCTCAAACACTTCCACATGCACACCCGAGGGATACGAGTCGCGAATCCGCGCCGCCACCTGCACCGGACTGTGTACCGAATTGTTGCGCCCCACAAATCCGCCTACAAACCCAATCACGATGACCGGCGCGCTGTCGTGTGTTTGGCTTTCACCGTTGTGCGCTTTTGCTCTCGCAGCCTCTCGACGGCCAGCCGATGATTCAACGCGAGCTTGTGAGGACCGCCGCGCAGGCGACACGACGTTAGCCCTCCGAGCACCGCAGCCCGTGAGGCTCGCGCAAAGTGCCATAACTGTCCCGGTAAACTGTAGGTTCCTGCTGAACACGTGCAGCCGTTTCCTACTAAAAAAGATGGCATTCTCCTTAAGAAAGTTGCGTGCGTTTCCGACCTCTTCAGTTTGCAACAGTGATCGCCAAGCTGCTACTCTCGGAAGTCCTCTTTCCGTGGTGAGGGCTATTTGTCTTACCCGCACGGTACAATCCTTCGACCTTCCACCATGCAACGAAAGAACATTGTTCTCGTTTCCGTCGTAGCGCTCGCCGCACTTATCTTCTCTCTTCCGGAATTGGCGGCCCTATTACCCGGCTGGCCTGGATACGGAACTAGCTCGTTCATTCGCTGGAAAGATCCCGTAATCGCCGTTACCCATGTCCGTATCATCGACGGCACGGGCGCTCCAACCATTGAAGACGGCTCCGTTGTGATCGCAAACGGCAGGATTCAATTTGCCGGTGGCTTTGCGCAAGTCTCGGTCCCGCCTAACGCCAAGATCCTCGACTTCCGAGGCTACACCATCATTCCCGGCCTGGTGGGCATGCACGATCATCTCTTCTATCCCGTCCGCGGCGGAACGGGCGGCTATAAGGAGATGGGCTTCAGCTTCCCACGCCTTTACCTCGCGAACGGCGTCACCACCATTCGTTTGGCTGGTTCGATTCAGCCAGATCTTGATCTGAGACTTAAGAACCAAATCGACCGCGGTTGGCTCGCGGGTCCAAAGATTCAGCTCTCTGGCCCTTATCTTAATGAATGGATTTCGCCCGAGCAGGCGCGGCAAAGCGTGAATTACTGGGCCGACCGCGGAGCAAAGACGTTCAAGGCCTACACGAATCTCTCCAGCTCCGCACTCTCAGCCGCCATTGATGCCGCCCACAAGCGCGGGCTCAAAATCACCGGACATCTTTGCTCGGTTGGCTTTCGCGAAGCCGCTTCGCTTGGGATTGATAACCTCGAGCACGGCCTCATTCTCGATTCAGAATTCGTTCCGGGCAAGCATGTCGACGAATGCCCCTCCCTGCACGATACGACGGAGGCCATCGACCGACTGGACCTGTCAAGCCCGTCTGTGCAAGACCTGCTCGACGAATTTTTTCGGCACCACGTAGCGCTGACCTCGACGCTCCCGGTCTTTGAAACTCTGGCTCCCTTTCGCTCGCCCGTTGCCCCGCGTGTCCTTGACGCCATGGATTCCTCGGCTCGGGCGGAATACTTGGAAATTCGCACCGACGTCAACCACAACGATCGATCACGCTGGAATTCCCTGCTCTCGAAAGAGATGCAGTTCGAGCGTCAATTCTTTCAAGCTGGTGGAACGTTACTGGCCGGTGTCGATCCGACCGGAAACGGAGGAAATTTAGCTGGTTTCGGCGATCAACGCGAATTGGAACTGCTCGTCGAAGGTGGCTTCACACCGCTCGAAGCCATCCACATCGCAACCGAGAACGGAGCCCGCTTTCTCGGCGAAGGGGATCGCATTGGCACAATCGCTCCAGGCAAACAAGCCGACCTGGTCCTGATCAAGGGCAATCCCGCCGCAAACATCAATGAAATCGAAAACGTGGAGTACGTCTTCAAGGACGGCATCGCCTACGACTCCGCCAAACTCATCACTTCAGTCCGCGGGTCCGTCGGCCGCCGCTAACCGGATCTGGTTTTTTCGTCAGCGACTGCACTTTCACAGTGTGATTTCTAGCCGGGCTTCAGCTTTTCCGTTACCTCTAAATCTTCTTTTTCTCTCCTAAAACGGAAACAGGATTCCCCGGTCTCGCAAATTCTCGAAACGCTTCGCCGCAAAGCCAAAAAGCTGTGCCGGCTTGCGTCCGGTCTCTTTCCATTCCTTCAGCGGCTTCAGGATTTTCAGCAAAGCCATCTTGCGCCGAAAATTTCTCTTGTCGATCCTTTTTCCAAGAATGGCCTCATAGACTGCTTGAAGTTCAGCCAGTGTGAACTTCTTCGGCAAAAGCTGAAACCCTACCGTCGTGTATTCGAGCTTGTTCCGCAGCCGCTCCAGTGCGTAGGCCACAATTCCTGCGTGATCGAACGCCAGCGGCGGAAGCCTTTTTACTGCTACCCATTCGGCCTCTGCGGCATCAGCCCCGGCGGATAAATCCATGTGCTCCGACGACACCAACGCGTAGTAAGCCACCGTTACGACGCGGCCTCGCGGATCTCTTGCCGGATCTCCGAAAGAATAGAGCTGCTCCAAATACACGTCGCGCACGCTCGTTTCTTCATGAAGCTCACGTTTCGCTGCTTCTTCCAGCGACTCGTCCGCGCGGAGAAATCCTCCCGGAATCGCATACTCTCCCAAGAAGGGCGGAATTCCTCTCTTCACCAGCAACACGTGCAGCTCGCGAATCCGAATCGAAAAAATTACTATGTCAACAGTTACTCGAACGTTTTCCATACTTCACCCAACCACCAGCCGGGCCGCTTCGGCCGCTGCGCCAACGATTACCTGCGTTCCGGAATTGAACTGAATGTAGTCGGACTCAATTCCATCGCTGAAAATCACCCCTCCGCTCGGCATCTGCGATTCCAGCTCCAGCTCTTGTTGCGGTTCGATCCAGCCCGCAACCACGCCGGCGCTCGAATGCTTACTTACGAATGGCTCGCGGACCACAAACAGCAGTCGCGGATCCTCCCACGGGAAAAACACCGCCTTCACTTTCTGCCCGCCCAACAGCCCTTCTACTCCGGCCGTCATGTTGAACACCGACGACATCCAGCCGGTGCTGCCCGCTCCGGTCGCGACCAATACGCCGCTCGATGATTGTGGCTCCGCTGCTCCTCTCCAGCGGATGCGATAACGTGCCGAGACGTGGCTCTGCGCTCCGATGAACAAGTCATTGAATGCGAGCAGCGTTTGTCCGTCATTCGTTTTGGCTTCGGCTAGCGTTACCGGACGCACGTGATACCGCTGCTGCGCAACTTTCTTAATCGCCTCGTGCGCCTGCCCCGGCAAGTAAGGCAGCAGAATCCCGTCGAATCGCTCTGGATCGGGGTTTACAGCCACAATTGGCTGTCGTCCCACGTACTTCGCCGTGTTTGCCACAAGTCCGTCCTGGCCCAGCGTGACCACGATGTCTTGCGGCAAGAACGTGAAAGTCGGCACAAGGCTTCGGTCCACCACCTGCACTTTGAGCCCGACTTCTACCGACCTCCGTACTGTCTCCGTCGCTCGGCGATAGGCGTCGTCCTCCAGCTCGTATTCGCGGAAATCGCCGCCCAAATGCTCGATGTAAAACTTGGCCTGCGCGTGTGTGTTGAACCGTTCCACCAACTCGGCAAGCCGGGTTTTCCGCGTGACCAGCACCACCTTCTCGAAGCCCGCTTGCGGTTCGCCTTGTTCAATTCCGCGCAGCATCGTTACTTCCCTTTCGGCGGAATCGTCGCTGCGGTTGTCGTCGCAGGCTTCGTGCTCAATAGCGTGTTCAGCAAGTCCGGCGAAATGTTCAACTCCCCGATCTTCTGGGCATTCGTCGCGAGTTCCTGGAAGGCCGAAGCGATCAGCGCCTTCGCGTCCATGCCCCTAGCAAACACCGTCATCAGCGTCCGCCAATCGACGTCGCGAACCGGCTTCAGGGTTGCCTCCAGTGCATAACCTCGGCTATCAGCCTCTTTTCGTTCGATCTCGATTCTCTGTTCCATCAGCGCGGCGCGTTGCTTCTCCAAAGCGATGTCCGCCGCCATCCGCGTCTCCCGAATCTGTCGCTGCTTTTCCTCCACCGCGATCTCCGTATTCAGTTCGCTTTCCTTGATCAAGCGCTCCTGTTCCACCGCATTGTTGCGCCGCGCGTAGATAGCCTCGTCCGAACGCCGCTGCAGCGCTTCCCTCGCCTCCGCTTCCAACGCTTTTGCCATTTCCGGCGTCGGCCGAATTGACATCAGCGACAAATTCAGAATCTCCACTCCCAACTGGCTCACGGTCTCCGCTCCCCGCAAATGTCCCAGCACTGCCGCACTGAGCGACGCGCTGCCGGTGAGCGCTTCGCGCAGCGCCATTTTCTGCACCTCGCCGCGCATCAGCGTCTGCGTTGCCCGCACCAGCCTTTCGGACAGCTTCTGGTAATCATCCGTCCGATAAACGCCGTTCGCCAGAATGCTGAGGTCCAGCACCGTCGCCAGCTTTTTCGGGTCCGCCACGCGATAGGTGATCTGCCCCTGAATCGTCACCGTCTGGAAGTCCGCCGTATTCTCCGGAAATGCAAAGGGCGCATCCGCGCTCGCCATCCTGACAGTCACGATCGTCGAAGTCGGCGCGTAATAGAAAAACGAGAGGCCCGCCCCTTCGCGAAGCAATTTCCCGTTCCTGAAGTGCAGTACGTAAGTGGTAGGAGCCGCTTTCATGTACCGGAACATATTCCCCTCCTGTAAGTGTCTCACTGACACCTATATTAGTGTGTGACAGACACTTTGTCAAGCGTTTTTTCGATTCCCTTCCGCTAAGTCGCTTTTTATTTGCTTGTCTTCGGTTTTTCTTCGCAGGGGGTTGTCCGCGCCGGCGGGCGCCTTCAGGCCGAACCATGCAGGTCCCCGCTGGTAGGCACTGATGTCCCGCTTTGCCCGTCAGGATTCTAGGTTGGTTCAGCTTGCTACGGCTACCACTTCGTCTTTCCGACGTGAGTTCTTCCATAACTCCACGTACGGCTTTAGCTCTTCCATCATCTTCGCGAACTGCCCCATGTCCAGTGACTGTGCGCCGTCGCTGATCGCTTTCTCTGGCGCCGGGTGTACTTCCACAATCAACCCTTCGGCGCCAATCGCCACGCCGGCCTTCGAAAGGGCGGGGACAAGGCTGCGCCTGCCCGTTGCGTGGCTCGGATCGAGGATCACGGGCAAGTGAGTCAGCTCATGCAGTGCGGGAATCGCCGCAATATCGCAGGTATTCCGCGTCACTGTTTCGAAAGTGCGAATTCCCCGCTCGCAGAGCATTACATCCGGATTTCCGTGCGCCACGATATACTCCGCGCTCATCAACAGCTCTTTCACCGTCGAGCTCAGTCCGCGCTTCAGCAGAATCGGCCGCCCGCATTTTCCCAGCGCTTTCAGCAGCATAAAGTTCTGCATATTTCGCGCGCCGATCTGCAACACGTCCGCGTAGTTCGCCACCAAGTCCACGTCGCGGTCGCTCATCACTTCCGTCACGATCGCCAATCCCGTCGCCCTCTTGGCCTTCTGTAGCAGCTTTAGCCCTTCTTCTTCCATGCCCTGAAAATCATACGGCGAAGTCCGCGGCTTGAACGCGCCACCGCGCAGCAGCTTCGCGCCCGCTTTCGCCACTCCTTCAGCCGAGCGCAAGATCTGCTCCTCCGATTCCACGGAACATGGACCGGCCATCACCACAAACTCATCTCCGCCGATCACTGTTCCGTTCACGCGGATCTGCGTCTTCTCCTTGCGGAACTCCTTGCTTACGAACTTATACGGAGCGCTGATCCGCATCACGTTTTCCACCTGCGGCATCGCCTCGATGGATTCCATGCACGCGGTCACGTCGCCGACACCGACCACGCCAATCACCACGCGCTCTTCGCCTTCAATCGAGTGCACTTTGTATCCGAAGTGATTCACTTGAGCTGTCACCGCGTCTATCTCCTCGCGTGTTGCGTGCCTCTTCATCGAAATGATCATCGCCATTCCCTTTCGCGGGCCGCTGCCCAATTAATTTCCCCGTAAAATCGCTTCACATCTTTTCCTTGAGCCACCTGGCGGTGGCTTTCTTCGCTCGATCCGGTCGTTTCGAGTCAACTTGCGCCCAAAAACAAAAAAGCCCACTCGGTGCGAGTGGGCCAAAACTCTTTGACTCTTGTTGCGCTTACAGAGACGCCCCCCGCCACCGTTGTGAGTGGTCCGTAAATCGCCAGTACCAATAAGGCGTCAGAAGCATGGGAGAAAGTCTACGCAGAAACCCACCTCAAATCAACTGGAACATCACGGCTCGCCGGCGGCAGGAAAGAACGTGGATTTTACTGGTAGAGGACGACAGTAAGGCGGAAACGCGCAAAAGGCGTAACCGTCGGAACTTCGCAAGCACCAACCGCAGCGCGGCGGAAACGTCCGCTGGCGGCAATCCGCGCCAGATCGTTCGGCAAGCGGCTCAAGTCCGAAGTCTCGAAGCGCGAAATGCTGACCGGCTGCGTCGCGTAGAATGTGCGATGCTGGTCACAGCTTT
>Ga0075424_100000453_pt1 | contig 31872 bp, 32 predicted proteins | sample SoiMethybrSBSTD3_FD_75301 | JGI IMG/M metagenome (GOLD analysis project Ga0075424, IMG submission 75301) | Bulk soil microbial communities from a Populus tree surrounding site in Tennessee, USA - Soil MetaG P. TD hybrid SBSTD3 | ecosystem: Environmental > Terrestrial > Soil > Tree plantation... | reverse complement strand
GAGGAGAACGAGGAGTGGTATGCCGAGCTCGAGTCCGGTTGGGGAACGGTCGAGCACGTTCTTCTCACGCATCCCGAAGCTGACTCTCTGGTCGCGCAGCGGCGCGCGCTCTACATGCAGTCAGCCGCCAGTCCGGCTGCCGCCGTCGCCCTCGCCAGGTCGAACGCGCTGATCGACGTCCGAGATCTGCTGCCCTCAATCCGGGTGCCGACACTCGTGCTTAGCCGCGCCGATGACCCGGTCGGGCCCGGCCCAACTGGTCGATACCTCGCCGAGCGGATTCCGAAGGCCCGCTTCGTCGAGCTGGATGGAGACGAGCACCTTCCCTGGCTGGGAGATGTCGATGCGTTGTGCGCAGAGATCGAGCATTTCGTCACCGGTGTCCGCCCGCGCGCGGTCGAGCCCGGTGTCGTGAGGGCGATCCTGCACTGCGACATCGAGGGCTCGACGGCGCTCGCGCGCGAGCTCGGGGACGAGCGTTGGGCTGATCTACTCGCGATGTACGGCGCGATCGCCGACCGGGTCGTGAGTGATTTCGGCGGGCGGCTGGTCGACCGCACCGGCGACGGGCTGATGGCGGTTTTCGAGGGACCGGTCAACGCCGTGCGGGCGGCGCAGCGGTTGCAATCGTCGGCGGATGAGCTCGGGGTGCGGGTACGCGCCGGTGTGCACATGGGCGAGGTCGTAGTGCGGGACGGCGTCTTGCGCGGCATCTCCGTGCACCTCACCGCACGCGTGATGGCGGAGGCAGCGGGCGGCGAGGTGTTCGTATCCGAGACGGTCAAGGACATCATCGCCGGCTCGGCACTTCGCTTCGAGGATCGGGGGACGTATGAGCTCAGGGGAATCGAGGGGCCGCGGCGGCTCTTCGCCGTCGCCCGGCCAGCAGACTGAGCGAGCGCGCTCACGGCTGCTAGCGTCACGGCGTGGGTCGAGACGAAACACTCGCGCGGACCGTGCGAGAGGCCGGCGTCGGCGAGCTGGCGCAGTTGAGCGCAACGCTTGCGGACGCGTTCGCCAGCGAACCGGTCACTCGGTGGCTGATTCCGAGCCGGCGGCGAAGGGACACGCGCCTGCGGCGGCTGTTCGCGATCGAGCTCTCCCAGTATGTGTTCCCAGCTGGGCGGGTGCTCACGACCGACGACTTCCGTGGCGCCAACCTCGAGCTGCCGCCCGGCAGGTGGGAGATGACGATGCCGCTCTCGGGGGCGATCGACTACGTGCGCGTGTTCGGCAGGCGGCTGCGCCGGGCGAGCCGGCTGCAGGTGTCCTTTGAGCGCAACCACCTCCAGGAGCCGCACTACTACATCCGCTGGGTGGGCGTGGCCACGCGCTTCCAGGGTCACGGCCTCGGGACGGCGTTGCTGCACCCCACGCTCGACCGCTGCGACCGGGAGGGCGTGCCCGCGTACCTCGAAGCCAGCAGCGAGCGCAGCGCGGCGCTGTACGAGCGGCTCGGGTTCGTCCACCTCGGCGAGCTGCGGGTCCCGGACGGACCCCGGGTCTGGCCGATGCGACGGCCACCGGCAGCGGCCTAGCCGGCGCGCGGCCAAGCCGGCCTACGGCTAGAGGAACAACGCCGAACCGACGCCCCTTGTGATCCGCGGAGCAGGGCGTTTGCCGCCGGAGCTGTAGCGCGTCAACTCAAGGCGACCGAGCCGAAGGCGACAGGAGCTAGGGAGAGGGCAGCCGGAAACCCCATTTTCCCCGGTTAACCCGGGGTGGACCGCCGTCCGGGGTGGTGACGGTCCACCCGCGCGCGCGCGAGCTTGCGGCCATCCAACCGAGGAGGCCGAGATGACACCGAGGACAGCCCAAGCAGACCGCGAGCTCGCACATCGCTCGAACGCGGGCATCGACGTCACCCTTCTCTGGAACGAGCAGACCGACGAGCTGCTCGTGACGGCATTCGACTCGACCACGGGCGAGCTGCTCGAACTCCCTACCGCTCGCGAGCGAGCACTCGACGTCTTTCACCACCCGTACGCGTACGCGGCCGAGGCGGCGTGACGCGCCTGTCGGACCACCCGGGTTGGACCGTTGCCCCAGGTGGTGACGGTCCACCCCGGTCGCGCCGAGCCTGCTGCGCATGACCGAGCACACCACCGAGCCGACGCGCTACCGGGTCGTCGTCCGGGGCCGCCTGAGCGAGCACATCGCATCGGCCTTCGAGCATCTCGAGCTCGACTCGAGAGCCGGCCACAGCTCCCTGACAGGGACGTTCGCCGACCAGGCCCAGCTCCACGGACTCCTCGACCGGCTACGCGATCTCGGCATCCAGCTCGTAAGTGTCAACCCCGTCGACTGACGGGCCCACCCGAAAGGAGACACAGTGTCCAAGTTCAAGGTCATCGCGATCGCGGCGGCCGTCGTCGCAGTCGCCGCAGGCTCCGCCGCCTTCGCGGCCATCCCGGACAGCAACGGCGTGATCCACGCCTGCTACGACAAGCAGTCCGGTCAGGTCCGCATCTACGACAGCCAGACCAACCTCCCGAAGGGTTGCGGCCCGAAGGAGACCGCGCTCAGCTGGAACCAGCAGGGCGCTCAGGGAATCCCCGGTCCGCAGGGGCCGAAGGGTGACAAGGGCGATCCCGGCGAGCCCGGCCCGCCGGGGCCAAAGGGCGACAAGGGCGATCCGGGCGACCCCGGCCCGCAGGGCCCACAGGGCGAGCCTGGCCCGAGCCTCGGCTACGTGACGAGCACCGGAGCCAGTTACACCGACATCAGTTACTCCGGCCCGTTCGTGTACACGAACGTCGCTTCGCTTGACCTACCGCCCGGCAACTGGATCGTGTCTGCCAAGGTGCGGATCAGCCACGCCTCCGGTGGACCGATCACTGCCGGATGCGTCCTCGACTTCGGCGGCTCACAGATAGTCGACGTGAGCAGCATGTCGCTGAACGATCAGGTCGGCATCGAAGGGGGGACGATCCCCCTCACGATTCCGCTTTCCATGAACATCAGCGGCGTCGTCAACCTCGAGTGCGGCGGACTCGACAGCCTGGCCAGCTATGCGGTCATCTCCGCAGTCAAGGTCGGCGCCCTCGCGACTCCCTAACTCCGCATCACCCAACCATTACGCGAAAGGAACACACCGATGTCCAAGTTCAAGCTCATCGCAATCGCCGCGGCAGCCGTCGCAGTCATCGCCGGCTCCGCCGCCTACGCCGCCATCCCCGACGGCAACGGCGTCATCCACGCTTGCTACTGGAAGAGCACCACCGGCCAGCTGAGGATCATCGACCCTTCGCAGGGCCAGAAGTGCAACAGCAACGAGAACGCGCTCGACTGGAGCCAGCAGGGTCCTCCGGGCGCACCGGGGCCGAAGGGCGACAAGGGCGATCCGGGCCAGCAGGGCCCGGCCGGCATCAGCGGTTACGAGGTCGTGCCTCATCCGTTCCCCATTCCCTGGAAGATGCCCCCGGGCTCGACCTCGACCATCCCAACCCTTTGCAATGCCGGAGAGACGGCGATCGGAGTCGCCTTCGACAGCACCGTGGTCCTGGCGGTCGAGAAGTCCGCTCCGGGCACTCTGAACGCTCCGCTGGAATGGGACCTGAAGGTCAAGAACATCGACAACCAGACCGGGACGCTCACCGTGTCGGTGATCTGCGTCATCGCGTCGTAGGTAGGCAGAGATGACCAAGCTCAAGCTGACAGCAATCGTCGTCGTCGTCGCGGTCGCGGCGGGCTCCGCTGCCTTTGCGGCGATTCCGGACGGCAACGGCGTGATCCACGGCTGTACCTGGAAGGGCGGCGGCGGACCGATCCGCGTTATCGACACCGCGGCCGGGCAGCACTGCCTGGCCACCGAGAGCGCGCTCGACTGGAACGAGCCGGGCCCGCAAGGGCAAATGGGCGCCAAGGGTGACGCCGGCGATCCCGGCCAACCGGGCCCGGACGGGCTCGTCGGCTACCAGGTGCTCGCCGTCCCCACGAAGCAAACGATCCAGCCCGGAGCCGGACTCCACATTCCAGCGCCGTGCCCGAACAACAAGGTGGCGATCGGAGGCACTTACGACAGCGACGTCGCCCTGGGCGTCTATGTTTCGGCGCCGAGCCCGCTGCCGAAGAGCGGCTGGGACTTTGTTTTCAAGAACATCAGCGCACAGCCGGCCTCGGTCGCTGTGTCGGCGATCTGCGCAAAGCCCTCGTAACAAAGGGCAGGAAACGGGGCCGGCCAATGCCGGCCCCGTTCACTCTTATTGGACGAACGGGCTGCGGCGCTCGAGCAGCACCACATCGCGCCAGGTGCCGTCCTGCCGACCGAGCCGCTCGCGCACGCCCACGATCCTGAAGCCGCACCGCTGGTGGAGCGCGATGCTCGCAGCGTTCTCGGGGAAGACCCCGGCCTGCAACGTCCAGATTCCGGCTGCATCGGCGTCGCGGACGAGGCGCTCCAGGAGGAGCTGACCGATTCCCCGCGCGCGCGCTTCGCGCCGGACGTAGACGCTGTCCCACGCCACCCCGCGGTACGCGCACCGGTCGGAAACCGGCGCGAGCGCCGCCCAGCCCGCGACCTCCTCCCCGACCCGGGCGACGATGCGGTGCCGGCGCAGGTGCGACGCGTCCCACTCCGCCCAGGAGGGGACGGCAACCTCGAAGGTCGCATCCCCGTCCTCGATGCCCTGCTCGTAGATCTCGGCGACGACGGGCCAGTCGGCCGGCGCCATCGCGTCGACCCTCAGAGCACGGACAGGTACCGGTCGAGCTCCCACTGCGTCAGCTGCACGCGGTACTCGTCCCACTCCTTCCGCTTGAGCTCGACGTACCGCTCGAAGATATGCGGCCCCAGCGCCTTCTTCGCCAGCTCCGAGTGCGCCAGCTCGTCGATGGCCTCCCCGAGTGTCTCCGGGAGCCCGACGATCCCGCGCTCGCTCCGCTGCTCCGCCGTCAGGTGGTAGAGGTTCGTCTCCATCGGCTCCGGCAGCTCGTAGCCGCGCTCGATGCCCTCGAGCCCTGCGTGGAGCAGACAGGCGAACGTGAGGTACGGGTTGCACGCCGGGTCGGGACACCGGATCTCCGCACGCGTCGCCTGCTCGTGGCCGGGCTTGTAGAGCGGGATGCGGATGAGCGCCGACCGGTTCCGCCGCGACCATGCGACATAGACCGGCGCCTCGTAACCGGGGACGAGCCGCTTGTACGAGTTGACCCACTGGGCGAAGACCGCCGTGATCTCGCGCGCGTGGCGCAGCTGCCCCGCGATGAACGCCTTTCCGGCCTCCGACAGCGACCACTCGTCGTCGGTGTCGAAGAACGCGTTGCGCCCGTCGGTGAACAGCGACTGGTGTGTGTGCATGCCCGAGCCGTTCTCGCCGAAGATCGGCTTCGGCATGAAGGTCGCGTGATAGCCGGCCTTCTTGGCGATCTCCTTGACGATCAGGCGATAGGTGACGGTGTGGTCGGCCATCTCGAGTGCCGACGCGTAGCGCATGTCGATCTCGTGCTGCGACGGGCCGACCTCGTGGTGGACGTACTCGATCGGGATGCCCATCGACTCGAGCGCGCGGACGGTCTCCTGCCGCAGTTCGCTCGCGGCATCCATCGTCGTCATCGCGAAGTAGCCGCCCTCGTCGAGCGGCTCCGTCCCCGCACTGTCGCGGAAGAGGAAGTACTCGAGCTCGGGACCGATGTTGAAAGTGTCGAAGCCGAGCGCGCGCATCCGCTCGAGCGCACGATGGAGGACGTAGCGCGGGTCGCCGTCGTACGGCTTGCCGTCGGGTGTCACGATGTCGCAGATCATCCGGCAGGCCTTCGTCTCGCCCGGACGCCACGGCATGAGCTGGAACGTCGCCGGGTCGGGGATCGCGACCATGTCCGATTCCTCGATCGCGTTGAATCCGGTGATCGACGAGCCGTCGAAGCCCATCCCGTCGTCGAGGGCGTCCTCGAGCTCGCTCGGCGTGATCGCGAAGCTCTTCAGATGGCCCTCGATGTCGGTGAACCAGAGGAGGACGAACTCGACGCCCTCCTCGCGAACTCGCTCCAGAACCTGCTGGCGGTCCTCGACCTTGCTCGTGGCCCGCGTCCTGCTCTCAACCTGCGCCATGTTTGCCTCCTTAAACATTCAAAGCCCCGGGCGCGAACGCCCGAGGCCCCGTCGCCTCTGCTGACTCACGAGTATACGGTCCGGCCGTGTCGGGCGCCATCCCTGCGACCGAGCAGTCGAGACGGCCGAGCTACCGGGCGCGGTCACCGATCACCGCGGCGCCAGGACTGTGCGCGAGAGCTGCGGGTACGTCGCGCGATAGCCGCGCCAGCGCGCGACCGGTGCGAGGACGCCGAACAACGCGCGCTGAACCACCCGCGGCGGGGAGCGAAAGACGATGACGTCGCTGAACTCCTGCGCGACTAGCGCAAGCTGCAGCGGGGACGGCATTCCCTTCGAATTCGTGTGGCCGAGGCGAGCGAGGCCGAACAGGGTTTCGATCATGTGGGCGAAGCGCTCGCCTGGGGTGACGTCGACCCGCGCCCGGACGTCACGGTCGCCGGCGTTCCACCAGTCGTGCCACACCCCTGCCTCGATGACGGCTGACTCGCCCTCGCGCAGGACGCTGGTCGCCCCGTCGAGCTTCAGCGTCAGGTCGCCCTCGAGGACGGTGAACCGCTCGACGAGAGCAGGGTGGAGATGCTCCCCGACGACGCGCGCCCCGACGCGCGCGGTCAGCTCGGCCGTGGCGCGGCGGTCCGGGTTCTCTTGCGGGAGCTCGAGCACCGTGGCGCGCTCGCGGGTCACGGGGTTTTCCCAGATCTCGCCCACCTGAATCGGGGTCAGGTCAGGGGCGCCGTTCGGGTCTGGGTGCGACATCTCAGCCCGGCACCGCGGTCAGACCGTGGCGGCCCATCACGGCCGCGATCGCAGCGAGGTCCGGCGCACCGCCGTCCGCCGCGTCGAGGATCTCCCCCACCTCGCGGAAGTAGTCCGGCCCGAGGATGCCGGGCGTCACGATCGCGAGCGCTCGGGCGTCGACCAGGCCGGGGTTGTCGAAGTGATGGACGGCGCCGCGGGGAATGCAAAGCGCCTGACCGAGGCCGATGTCGGTGGCGGTGCCCTCGACCGTCCAAGTGAGCACGCCTTCCAGCCCGTAGATCGTCTCTTCGTAGGCGTTGTGGCTGTGCGCGACCGGCACCCTGGCGCCGGCGGGGACGTCGAACTCGAAGACGGCAACCGATCCAGCCGACTGGTCACCCTCGACCAAGAAGCGCACCGCCACCTGACCGACTTTGATCTCTTCGCTGGTCATCGTGTCCATTGTCTCGCTCTTTTTCTCGTGACGATTTGGTAAAGTCACTTGACCTTATATGCGACAACGCAAAAAGTCAAGTCCCTTTACGACCGATCCACAGCCGTTCGGCCCTCCCCTGATCGGCGCGCTCCTGCGCGTCCCCTGGGAGGCCGTGCAGCGCCACATGCTCGCGCGCCTCCACGAACGGGGTTTCGACGACCTCGACGCGGCGCACCTGATCGTCTTTCAGTACCCGGGACCGCAGGATGCGAGGCCTTCGGAGCTCGCCGCTCGTCTGGGCACCAGCAAGCAGGCCCTCAACTACCTCCTCGGCCAGCTCGAGCGCCTCGCCTACCTGGAGCGCCGACCCGACGCCGACGACCTCCGCTCCAAGCGGATTGCACTCACCCCGCGCGGCGCCTCCGCGATCGATGCGATCCGCGAGGCCGTCGCCGAGGTCGAAGCGAGCTGGAGCCGGCAGCTAGGCCCGCGACGCTTCACCCGGTTGCGCGAGCTGCTCCTCGACCTCAACCGGCTGGCGTAGCTCCGGTGCGCGTCCCTGGTGGGCGATTGCGCGCGCATAGAGCCCGAGCGCCGGGGCGATCAGCACGCCGCCGACGGCCAGCGCTGCGCGGATGCCCCAGACATTGCCGATGCCGCCCAGGAACGGCCCGGCAGCCGCCTGTCCGATCGCATTGGCCTGGCCGCTCAGGGAGAAGACGGTCGCGCGAACGCTCGACTCGGTGATCTGCTCGTTGAGCCAGGTCGTGTAGAGGGGGTCGGTCAGGTCGCGCGTGAAGAAGACGCCGAGCAGCGCGGCGATGGCGAGCCAGGTCGAGCCGGTGAGGGCGAAGACGAGCATGGCCGCCATCTGGACGAGCGTGAACGCGAACAGAAGGTCCGTAACGGCCTTCAGCCCGCCGCGCTCTACCCGCCTGATGATGCGCCCGAGCGCGGCGAACCCGAAGACCATCCCGACGAGCCAGAAGATCCCGAACCACACGACGGGGTCGAGGTTGCCGACGGCGGGAAGCCCCACGTCCCGGAGGAAATGTGCCTCCTTCAGCCGGTCGAACGCCTCGCTCGACATGCCCAGGAACAGCTCCACTCCGACGAGCAGGAGCACGACCGGCTGCACCCAGGCGAAGCGGGCCCCGGCTAGCGCAGTCGTTCGCAACTCCGCGAGGGCGGATGAACGCTCGGCACGCGGCCGGCGACGAAATCCGGACTCCGGCATGACGAGGATGCACGCGAGCCCGCACGCAAAGGTGACTGCGCCGCCGACGACGACACCGGCCCGGAGCGAGAGCACGCCGACACCCACCTGCAGCGCGAGCCCGACCACCGCGCCGGCGTACCCGAATCTGCGGCCGCGCAGGAACAGGCTCCCGACGTTGCCCGGCCCGACTTCGTCGCTGATCCAGGCCTGGTACGCACCGCTCGTGAACGTGTACGAAAGCCCCCAGAGGGCCCAGAGCAGGATGATCGCCCACGGGGCCGACACGGCCGCAACGAGCATCCACGCGGCGCCCATGCCCAGGTACCCGATGATGAGCGACAGCCGCCTGCTGTACGTGTCCGCTACGACGCCGGTCGGAATTTCGCCCAGGAAGACCGCGGCTTCCATCGCCGTCCCCATGAGCACGAGCTGCAACGGCGAGAGGTGCAGCTCGCGGACGAGGTAGACGGCCATGACGACCCACGTCGGCCACCGAAGGAAGAACTCCAGGCCGTAGTAGACGCTGGTCGCGCGCAGGCGCACGCGCTAGCCCGAGCGCTTCAGCTTCCCGTGGCGCTTGGCGTGGCGCTCGCCGAGGCTGAACACCTTCAGGCCGAGCGGGATCGCGACAGCCCCGATCAGCAGGAGGGGCCAGATGTCGCTCCACATCGCGCCGAGGCCCGCGCCGTCGACGATTGCCTTCCGGCAGCCGTCGATCGCGTACGTCGCCGGCGAGATCTTCGCAATCCACTGCATCCACTCGGGCAGGACGCTCACCGGGTAGTAGACGCCGGAGACGACCAGGAGGATGCCCTGCGCGACGAACCCCAGCTGCATGCCCTTCTCCGGTGAGATCAACGGCAGGACCGCGGTCATCATCCCGATGCCGATGAACGAGACGGAGGCGACGAGCAGGACGACGATCGCCGCCCCGTAGTCCGCATGCGGCAGCTGGAGGTTGACGAAAAGCGCGGCCACGACGAACAGCAACGCCGCGCGCACGAGCCCGTACGCCACCGAGAAGAGGCCCATCCCGAACAGATGGACGGGACGCGCCAGCGGCGCCATGAACGTGTACTCGATCGTGCCCTCCCATCGCTCCCAGGCGACGGTCTCGGTGACGATCTCGAAGATGATCCCGAGATAGGCCCAGATCACCGCGCCGACGAGCAGGATCGTCGTGTACTTGTCGACGTCGATCGACTCGCCCGTGGCATCGATGCCCTTGGCGATGAAGACGATCGTGAGCGTGTTGGCGACCGTCCAGATGAAGAACGCGAGATCCCACCAGATGTAGCGGCGGACGAGGTAGACGTTGCGCTCGATGACGCCGGCGAGGCTGATGAACTCGTAACGAAACGTCGCTGCGGCTCCCTGCGTCATGCGAGCACCTCCCGGTCTTCGTCGTCTTCCTCCTCCTCGAACGAGCGGCCGGTCGCGGCGAAGAACGCCTCTTCCAGCGTCTCCGCGTCATAGCGGCGCTTGAGGTCGTCGGCCGGCTCGAGCGCCAGCAGCTCACCCCGGTCGAGGATGCCGACGCGCTCCGCGAGACTCTCCGCCTCGGCAAGGTCGTGCGTGCAGAGCAGGATCGTCGAGTCGTGGGTGTCGCGGATTTCCCGGATGAACTCCTGCACCTCGAGCTTGGACCGGGGATCGAGGCCCGTCGTCGGCTCGTCCAGCAGGAGCAGCACGGGCGCCGTCAGCAGCGCGCGCGCCAGCGCCACCTTCTGCTGCATGCCCCGGGACAGGTTTTCCATCGGCTCGCCGCGCCGGTCCGGCGGGAAGCCGACGCGCTCGAGGATCTCCGGGATCTGGTCGCGCGTCTGCCGCGAGGACATCCCGTAGAACCTCGCCGCATACGACAGGTTCTCCGCCGCCGACATCTTCTTGAAGAAGCTCGCCTCCACCGACACGCGGTTGACGAGGCGACGCACGGCCCGCGGCTCCTTCGAGACGTCGTGCCCGAAGATGGCCGCCCGGCCGCCGTCCTCGAGCAAGAGTGTGGACAGCAGGCGGACGAGCGTCGACTTCCCCGAGCCGTTCTGGCCGAGGATCGCGACCGTGTCCCCTCGCTCCATCCTGAACGAGAGGTCCTTCAGCGCGGCGACGCGGCGCCGCCGCGCGAACGGGTGCTTGCGCTTGCCGCGCAGGAACTCCTTCCGGAGGTCGACAGTCTCGACCGCGGGCACGCCGTCGCGCCGGTCCGGCACCTGGATGGTCATCGGCTGTGCAGTTGTCGTGGACATGGAGCTCCTTCGGAAGGACGAGAACGGGCGACAGGCGCGCGCGGCCGAGAAACCCAGCCGGGCGCGGGCGCAGCTATGGGTTCTCAGCCGAGGAGCAACATCGCCCAGCCACAGTAGCGAACGGCTCCGCCGCCGCGCAAGGCCGATTGGCCCGACACGCCGTCCGCGCCATCGGTTAGCGTGCGTCGCAGGACGCCGCCTGCGACGGCTGCGTCAGGAGAGGCAATGGAGCCTCGGAGCCACCCGCTCCGGGGCTCTTTCGTTTTGTTGGACGGAGAGGAGGACGTTGTATGGCCGAGGCCGAGCTGAGGCATTTCCTGTCGGGCTTCGCCGAGACGACGGCGGCGGCGCGAGACGCGCTGGAACTCGCACAGGAGACGCGGGCCGCGATGGTCGACCTGAAGTTCTGCGATCTCTTCGGCGCGTGGCAGCACATGACCCTTCCGATCGCCGCCTTCGGCGAATCGGCGTTCGACGAGGGCCTCGGCTTCGACGGCTCCTCGATTCGCGGCTGGCGGGGCATCGCCGAGTCGGACATGCTGCTCCGTCCCGACCCGGGGACCGCGATTCTCGACCCGTTCACGGAGGCGCCGACGCTTTCCCTGATCTGCGAGATCGTCGACCCCGTGAGCGGTGACGCTTATAGCCGCGACCCGCGCCTGGTGGCGCGGCGCGCCGAGGACTATCTGCGCGCTTCGGACATCGCCGACACGGCGTACTTCGGCCCCGAATGCGAGTTCTTCGTCTTCGACCAGGTCAGCTACGACGTGGCGCCGAACCACGCACATTTCGAGTTCGACTCGGCGGAGGGCCACTGGAATTCGGGCCTGCCCGGGCTCGGCTACACGATCCGCGAGAAGGAGGGCTACTTCCCACCGGCTCCGCACGACACGCTTCACGACCTGCGAACCCGAATGGTGCTCACGCTCGAGCGCATCGGCATCCCGTGCGAGTTCCATCACCACGAGGTGGCATCCGCGGGCCAGTGCGAGATCGACCTGCGCTTCCAGCCGCTGACGCGCATGGCCGACACCGTGATGGCCTACAAGTACGTGGTCCGCAACGTCGCCCGAGAGGCCGGCAAGACGGCGACGTTCATGCCGAAGCCGCTCTACGGCGATAACGGCTCCGGGATGCATACGCACCAGTCCCTCTGGAAGGAGGGAACGCCGCTCATGGCGGACAAGTCGGGCTACGCCGGCCTCTCGCAGCTCGGCCGCGCCTACGTTGCGGGGCTCCTCGCCCACGCGCCCGCCCTGCTCGCGTTCTGCGCTCCGACGACCAACTCGTACCGTCGCCTCGTGCCTGGGTACGAGGCGCCCGTGAACCTCGTCTACTCGCAGCGAAACCGCTCGGCGTGCATCCGGATCCCCATGTACTCCGAGTCGCCGAAGGCGAAGCGGGTCGAGTTCCGCTGCCCGGACGCCGCGGCCAACCCCTATCTCGCCTTCGCGGCGATGACGATGGCCGGCCTCGACGGCATCGAGCGCGCGCTCGACCCGGGGGCACCGGCGGACTACGACCTGTTCGACGAGGTCGAGGCAGCGGTGCCCCAGGTTCCGAGCTCGCTCGGCGAGGCGCTCGACGCACTGGAGGCCGATCACGAGTTCCTCACGAAAGGCGGCGTCTTCCCGGTCGACCTCCTGGAGACCTGGATCGCCTACAAGCGTGCGAACGAGATCGACGCCGTGCGGCTGCGCCCGCATCCGGCGGAGTTCGCCCTTTACTACGACTGCTAGCGCTCGTGGGGGTAGCTGGGCGGGAGAGGGCCGGCCCTCTCCCGCCCAGCTTGAGCCCTTATGCAGACGCACACCTTCCCGCGCCGTGCCTCCCGCCCGGCAAAAGCCGGACTCCGGCACCCGGATACGCGGTGGCGTGTTAGCAGCGCCGAAAGTCAGGCAGCGGCTACAGCGGCGGCGGCCGCCTCGCCCAGCCGTCCCAGGTACGGGGTCCAGCCGGTCGGGATCGAGTGGGCCGCGAGCTTGATGAAGAGCGCGGGAGTCGGCGCCTTCGGCGGCTTGTGGAGGACCATGCTGGCCTCGTCCACGAGGCGGTCCCCCTTCCGCAGGTTGCAGGGCGCGCACGCCGTGACGACGTTCTCCCAGATCGATTCACCGCCGCGGCTGCGCGGAATGACGTGGTCGAGCGTCAGCCGCCCGCCAGTGGTTCCGCAGTAGACGCACGCCCAGCCGTCACGGGCGAACAGGGCCCGTCGCGAGATCTTGCGCTGCACCGTCCGCGGCACGCGGACGTACTGGACGAGCCGGATGACGTGTGGCCACGGGAACGTCGCCGTGGCCGAGGTGAGTGGTCGGTCGAGTTCTTCGATCACCTCTGCCTTCCCCTTGAATACGAGCACGTACGCGCGCCGCACCGTCGTGACGTTCAGCGGCTCGTAGCTCGCGTTCAGGACGAGAACCTGCTGCACTCCGGGAAGAATTTAGCGGTCCAGGCGACCGGCACATATACGAGACGATTCCTCACGGCGCGAGGGCTAGGATGGTCGGGTGGACGCGCGCCCGCGCTGGACTGACGACCGAATCGACGATCTCGCGGCCGAGGTAAGAGCGCTTCGATACGAGATGCGAGAGGACATCCGCGACCTACGGCGCGGGATGCGCGAGGGCCACCGGTGGTTGATGGGCTTACAGCTGACGACGCTACTCGGTCTCGTCGCCGTCGCCGTCCAGGTCGCAACCCACTAACGGGTCTCAGGAAGCCATCGCGCGCTCGACGGCTTCCTGCTCCTCCGGCGAGAGAGCAACCGGGGCGCGGCCGCGATCGAGCTCTTTGAGGTAGATCCGGGCGTAGTCCCGCCCCTGGATCGCGCTCAGCACGAGGCCGCTACGGCTCGCGTCGAGGAAGGCCACCGACGCCGACTGTTGACCGCCGGCGTCCTTGACGGCGTCGTAGCGGACGATCGAGGTCTTCGCCAGCGTCAGGTCGACGCGGCGGTCGACACGGGCGAGCCCGGCGGCGATCTCGTCGACGGCGCGGTGGAGATCATCGATCCGAGCCTGAAGCGAGACAGCGAAGTCGACGAGGTCGTCCTTCCCGCTGCCCAGCAACACCTTCTGCGCCTCCCGGACGCGCCGCAGCTTCCTCCAGGCGAGCAGGGCGATGAGTACGGCTGCCAGCGCGACCGCCGCCGCGCCGATCGCAATCCAGGCAGCCGTGCTACTCGACAAGCTCACCGCGCCTGCATCCTAGTCCCCGGACAGGGCGCTCCCGCCCGGGTTATAGCGAGAAGATGACGGGGTACTGGGCCTGGTTGTTCGACGTGTTCGTCTCGCCGGCAACCGGCTTCACGTCGACCTTGATCGTCGTCGGCTCGACGAACGGCGGCTGCCCCAGGTTCTGGAACGTGACCACTTTCTGCTCGCTGGGGTTGATCAGGTCGATCGTCTCGGTCTTCGAGATCGGCTTCGGGTTGCTCTTCGTGCCCTGGATCGTGAGCGTGACCACGACCGACGTCTCCGCCGATTCGCCGGAGTTCTCGACCGTCACGTCGAAGGCGAGGTCGCTCGACGACTTGATCGTCGTCTCCGTGTCCCTCGACAACGTCTTGTTCTGCGGCCTCACGACCGTCGAGACGATGCCGTCGCCGTGCGTCCCGCCGGGCGTGCCGCCGGTCTTGGCGCCGTGGAGCCGCTGCCAGATCGGTTTGAGCGTCGCCGTGCTGATGAGCTCCGGGTTGATCAAGAACTGTGAGTTCGGAACGGTGACGCCTGTCACCCCCTGGGCGACGAGCTCCGCCCGAGAGGGATCGCGGAAGCGGTCGGTCCAGACGACGTCGCTCGCGAGCAACCGCTGGGCCTGGACGGACAGGTCCTCTGCGGCCTTGTCGGCGTCGGTGGAGCTCGCCGTCCGGTGGAAAACGTCCTGCAGACCGCGGACACCCGAGACCCGGAACTGGAAGGCCTCGAGGACGGCGTCCTGCTCGTCCGCGAGCCGTCCAGGTGTGTTGAACCCTTCCGCGGTCGCGAGCAGCTGCTGCTGGCGTTGAGCGAGCCCGCTCAGCCGGCGCTCCATGTCGCTCTGCGTGACTCCCGGTTCCGTGAGCAACGTGTTCAGCTCTCGCCCGATGGTCTCCGATTCGTGCGCAACCCCGGAGACGTTGTCCATGTAGTCGCGATATGCGCCTTCCTTCCCGGATTCGCGGCAGCCCTTGATGACGAAGACGAGGACGACGACGGCGACGATCGCGAAGGCGATCAGCCCGACGAGACGCAGGAGCGGCGTGACGCCGGACGGAGGGCGAGCCGGGGGCTTCGGCGGACCCGGCCGACGCAGCACCCGACCGCCGACCGCTGTCTCCTGCGTCGAAGGCTCTTCGTCGAAGAAGTCGAAATCGAAGTCGTCGTCGCGCTGGGACATGGGAGTTTTGCCACCTGCGGGCGAGGTCACTGTAGCGTCCGCGGCGGCTCATCACGGGGGAAACCATGTTTCCCCCGTGTGCCCCTTCTTCCGCAACAGACGCGACTTCTCGCGCCGTGGCTACGGCTGGCGAAGCCGGCCTCGCCGAAAGTCCGTCCACCCGGCTAAGGTGCTTCGCGTGCGCATTTCTGACGACCTGGTGGCCACCCCGGTCGAGCGGGAGGACATTCAGATCATGTTCATCCGCACCGAGGATGAGGTTCCCGCCATGCGGCGCGGCTGGGAACAACTCGAGGCGACGGTCGGGCTTCGCGGCCGCTCGTTCTTCGGGGCCTTCTATCCATCTACGCGCGAGTACCGGGTATGTGCTCAGGTGAAGGAGGGCGACGACCCGGCGACGCTAGGGTTCGAGACCGCCACGCTTCCGGGCGGCCGCTACCTGAGAGCACGCCTGCGCGGCGAGCCCCCGCAGGTCTACGACTGGATCGCGCCGACCTTCCAGGCCCTCCTCGAAGCGGCAACGCCCGATGAATCCCGCCCCAGCATCGAGCACTACCGCCGCCGAAACGAGATCGACCTGCTCCTGCCGGTCGCCTAGTAGCCGACCGAACACGAGATCGTGTCTGCATAAGTAGTCAAGGTCGGCCGGGGAGGGCTGGCCCTCCCTGGCCGAGCTATCCCCTACGAGGGATTTCCGACGCTCGCGCGAACATCTGAGGCGGTGGCCGCCCCCGCCAAAGTCGACGCGCTCGCTGGTTTGGTCCTCGGCCGGTACCGTGCGGTGCGTCCGCTCGGCAGCGGCGGCTCGGGGTCCGTCTGGCTCGCGGTCGACGAGCGGAGCGGGATGGAGGTCGCTCTCAAGGTCGTCAGCCGCGAGGGCAACGGCGGCGCGCGGGCCGAGCGGGAGGCGCTCGTCGCGCGCCGACTTCGCCACGAGCGCTGCCAGCGGACGTACCAGCTCGCCTCGGACGAGCACCACGTCTACATCGCCTATGAGTATGTGCCCGGGCGGAACCTGCGCCAGGCGATTCGGGCCGGTGGCGTGGACGACCCGACTGCCATCGAGGCGACCGCGCAGGTGCTCGATGCCCTCGCCTACGCGCACTCGCGCGGGATCGTCCACCGTGACGTGAAGCCGGCCAACGTCCTCCTGGTCGAGGACGAGGAGGTGTCCGTGCGGCTGCTCGACTTCGGACTGGCGCAGCTCCAGGGCGCTGACCCGCTGACCGAGCACGGCGACGTTCCAGGGACGCTCGCCTACATCTCCCCGGAGCGCCTCCGCGGCGAGGGCGGCGGGCCTGCGAGCGACATCTGGTCGGCCGGAGTCATGCTCTGGGAGGCGCTCGCGGGCTGGCATCCCTTCTGGGGGCCGTCGCTGACGGCGACGGCCAAGAAGATCAAGTCCGGAGCGCCGCCGCTCGAGTCGGCGCGACCCGATCTGCCGCGTGCTCTTCTCGCCGTCGTCGAACGCGCCCTCGAGCGTGACCCCGCCGACCGCCCGCCGGCGGACGAGCTCGCGGACCGGCTGCGGCGGGCAGGCGAGCTCCGGCGGGCGCGCCGCCCGACCGTGAGTCCCGCTCGGAGCGGCCCGGCCTTCGTCCGCCGCCTCGCACCTCGCGTTCTGCCGGCGCTGTTCGCGGCCCTCCTCGCCGGCTGGTCGGTATCGACGTTTCCGTTCTTCCCCGCGGGCTGGGCGCTCGGTCTCGCGTTCGCCGCAGCCGCTTTGACGCTCTGCCACGAGCGCGGAGGGCTTGCTCTCGCGCTGGTGGCGCCGGTTTTCCCGCTCGGGAACCTGTCGAGCGGGCTCGCGTACCTCTACGTGCTCGGCGCTGCTGCATGGCTCGCGATCCACTGGCGCCGGCCGCGGTGGGCGTTGCTCGCCGTGTGGGGGCCATTACTCGCGCCGATCGGGGCGCTCGGATTCGTGCCGCTCCTCGTCCAGCCGGCTCGGGGCGCCGCCCGGAGAGCGCTCCAGGCCGGAACCGCGGTCCTCGCAGCCGCCGTCGTCGCAGGGGTGGAAGGGTGGACCCTGCCGCTCGCGGGAGTCCAACCGCCCCTCGACCTCGCCGATGTCGGAAGCGCCGTCGCCGCCGCGAAAGTGCTCGCCTCGGCGCTTGCGCACCACCCGCGACTCCCGGCGCTCGCCGCGCTGCTGGCGGCGGCGGCGGCCCTCCTCCCCCTGGCCCGAAAACACGGGCCGCGCGGGCTCGCCGCATACGCAGGCGGCTTCCTCGTCGCGGCCGTCCTGCTCTTCCCGGAGCCGATGGTTGTGGCGCTCGTCGCCTGTGTTGTCGCGACCGGCGTTGGCCTCGCGCTCTACGACCGCCGCCGGGCGGGGTGACGGCCTGCCGACGGCGGCGAAAGCCCGCAGGCGCCGAAATCGGGCTAGGGACCGGTTTCGCCTACATGCGGCTGGTCTACACTCGCCGGACGAGGGAAGTATCCCGGCTATGGCGGTCCTGCGCAGCATCGAAACCAAGATCGAAGGCCTCTTTGAAGGCGTGTTCGGTCGCGCCTTTCGAACACATGTCCAACCGGTAGAGCTCGCCCGGAAGCTCGCGAAGGAGATGGACGACCACAAGACCGTCTCGGTCTCTCGTGTCTACGTCCCGAACGAGTACACGCTCTACCTCTCGCCCGACGACCGAGCCCAGTTCGAGCCGTACGAGCGATCGCTGCTGGGCGAGCTGCAGCAGTACCTCGTCGAGCATGGCCGCCGCGAGGGCTACGCGCTGCTCTCGACCCCGAAGGTGCTGATGGAGACCGACGCCGACCTCGCGATGGGCGAGTTCGGCATCGCCACTCGCCTGGAGCAGCCGGCCGAGGCACCCGCAGCGGCGGCGGAGGCGCCGGCGCTCGTTCCCGACGTCGCACCGGGCCAGACGATGGTCTACCGGCCGAAGGCCCCGCCGCCGACGGAAAGCGTCGAGCCCGAGGACGTGCCAACCGAGCGCGAGGTCGTCACGCTCACCGTGAACGGCCAGCGCCACGAGATCGACCAGCGCCGCGTCGTGATCGGTCGCTCGCGCGACTGCGACGTCCAGGTGCCGGATGCCAACGTGTCACGCCGTCACGCAGAGCTGCGCCAGGAGGGAACGACCTACTGGATCGTCGACCTCGACTCCACCAACGGTGTCGCGGTTAACGGCCGGCGCCAGGCCCGCACGAAGCTCCAGAGCGGGGACACGATCACGCTCGGCGCCACCGATGTCGTGTTCGAGCGCTCGGTTCCGTGATCGGGGCCTCGTCCGTCGACGTCGAGGAACTTCTCCTCGCGCTGAAGATCGCCTTCCTCGTGCTCCTGTACCTGTTCATCTGGCGCATCGTCCGCACCGCAAGCCGTGACCTCCGTCTGCCGCAGGAAAGCTTCATCCTCACGCCACAGCGAAGCGGGGAACGCGAGCTGCTGCCGCTCGGCGGCCGGCTGATCGTGCTTCGCAGCCCGGCGCTGCCGCCGGGTCACGAGCAGGTCCTCGACTCCGCCCCGATCACCATCGGGCGCTCGGGCCAGAACGACGTCCCGCTTCCCGATGACGAGTTCGCCTCCTCCGCGCACGCGCGCATCGAGCCGCGCCGGGACGGCGTGTGGATCGAGGACATCGGATCGACGAACGGCACGTTCGTGAACGGCGAGCGCGTCGACGGCGCCCGCCGCCTGCAGGCGGGTGACGTCGTCAGGATCGGCGAAACCGACCTACGCTTCGACGGATGAGTATCGGACGGATCGCCAGCACGACCCATCCCGGCCGCAAGCGCCGCAGGAACGAAGACTCGTACGTCTGCGATCCGCCGCTGTTCGCGATCGCGGACGGCATGGGCGGCGCCCAGGCGGGCGCGCTCGCGTCGCAGCTCGCGGCAGGCGCCCTGCGCGACCGGGGCGACGCCGACGGCGCCGGTCCCGAAGAGCGCGTCGTGGCCCTGATCCAGGAGGCGAACCGGCGCGTCTACGAGCGGGCGAGCGAGGACGAGGACGCGACCGGCATGGGGACGACGATGACCGTCGCGCTCGTCGCGGGCGACCGCGTCGTCTTCGGCCACGTCGGCGACTCGCGCGCCTACCTCGTTCGAGGCGACCAGCTCGAGCAGCTCACCGACGACCACTCCCTGGTCGCAGAGCTCGTCCGCAGCGGCAAGCTCTCGCCCGAGGAGGCGGAGACCCATCCCCAGCGCTCGGTGATCACGCGAGCACTGGGCCCGGACCCGAGCGTCGACGTCGACACGTTCTCGGTCGACGTCCTACCCGGCGACCTGTTCCTGCTCTGCTCGGACGGTCTCAGCTCGATGATCGGCGACGAGGGGATCATCGAGGTCGTCCGACAGAGACGGGACGACCTCGACGCACTCGCGGGCGCGCTCGTCCAGGCGGCGAACGCAGCGGGGGGCGAGGACAACATCACCGTGATCTGCTTCGAGATCGCTCTCGAAGGGGCCGAGCGCGTAGTCCACACCGGGCCGACCGTCGTCACGGGCGCGCCGAGCAGCGAGGAGGAGGACACGCTGGACGAGCTCGAGGGCGTCCCGGCCGCCTCGATCACGACCATCCGGCCGACCCCGGTGCTGCCGGCCGAGGTCGAGACGGAGCCGAGCCCCGAGCCGGCAACGCCGCGTCCCCGCCGCCGGCGCTCTCGTGCGCCTTACTACATCGTCGGGGTGCTCCTCGTGCTCGCCCTGCTCGTCATCGCGGGTCTCTGGGGCCTCTCGCGCGCGCATTTCGTGGGTGCGCAGAAGGACGGCCACGTCGCCGTCTACCAGGGCCTCCCATACGACATCGTCGACGGCGTCCACCTCTACCGCGCCGTCTACGTCAGCCCTGTGCTGGCGGCGCAGCTGACGCAACCCGAGCGGAAGCGAATCTTCGACCACAACCTCGAGAGCAAGAACTCGGCGATGGTCACCGTCAAGCAGCTCGAGCAGCGGCTCGGGATCCAGCCGTGAGCCTCCGGACAGCCTCCGGCTTCAGCAATATGCCCGGCCGCGCACCGGTCCATCATGCGTCTCTGCAGTTCCCGGAGAGTTCGCGGTGAGCCTGCGCAACAGGGAGCTTCTGAACCTGATCGCGGTCGGGATCCTGACCTGCGTCGGGTTCGCGAGCGTCTACATCGCCCGGCAGGACCAGATTTCGAGGACGTCGCTGACGTACGCCGCGTACTTCTTCGCGCTCTATCTGATCGCGCATCTCGTTGCGCGTGTCAGCGTCCCCTACGCGGACCCCTACCTGCTCCCGATCGTCGGGCTCCTCACCGCCGTCGGGCTCACGGAGATCTACCGTCTGCAACCCGACGACGCTCGCCGCCAGGCCGGCTGGATCGTCGTCGGCGTCGCGCTGTTCGCGGTCACGCTCTGGTTACTGCGCTTCGATTACCGCGTCCTCGAGAACTACCGGTACATCTTCGGGATCGGCGCAGTGGGCCTACTGCTCCTGCCTGCCTTGCCAATCATCGGCCAGGAGATCAACGGCGCACGGCTGTGGGTGCGGTTCGGACCGATCCAGTTCCAGCCGGGCGAGCTCGCGAAGATCCTGCTCATCCTGTTCCTCGCCGGCTACCTGCGCGAGAAACGGGAGGTGCTGGCGCAGGGACGGCTCAAGGACCTCGGGCCGTTGCTCGTGATCTGGGGTGCGTCGATCCTCGTGCTGATCGAGACCGACGACCTCGGCAGCGCGCTCCTTTTCTTCGGGATCTTCCTGGCCATGCTCTACGTGGCGACCGCGCGCCTGGCGTACGTGGCGGCCGGCGCCGTCCTCTTCATCGCCGGGGCCGCCGCGGCGTACCAGGCGATCCCGCGCGTCCAGGAGCGGATCTCGATCTGGCTCGACCCGTGGCCACACATCCACACGACCGCCTACCAGCTCGTCCAGTCGCTCTACGCGATCGCGAACGGCGGCTTCGGCGGCACCGGCTTCGGCAAGGGAACCGTCGAGACCGCGCCGCCGCATCCGGTGCCGCTGATCCCTGACGCGCACACGGACTTCATTTACTCCACGCTCGCGCAGGAGCTCGGCCTGATCGGCGCCGCGGCCCTGCTGCTCGTCTACATGCTGTATGTCGCGCGCGGCTTCCGGATCGCATTGCTGACCGACGACGGGTTCTCGAAGCTCCTGGCCGCGGGCCTGACGTTCTCCTTCGCGCTGCAGACGTTCATCATCGTCGGCGGCATTCTCAGGATCATCCCGCTGACCGGGATCACACTGCCGTTCGTCAGCTACGGCGGTTCGAGCGTCGTCGCGAACTTCGTCGCGCTGGCGCTGCTCCTGTTGATCTCGAATCGCGCGAACGCGGGGCGCGTATGAACAAGCAGATCAGCAGGATCGCCGTGGCTGCGCTGGCGATGATCGCCGCGCTGATCGCCGCGACGACCTACTGGCAGACGTGGGCCGCGGGGAGCCTCGCCGACCGGCAGGACAACGCGGTCAAGATCGTCGCTGACTACCAGATCAAGCGCGGGCTCATCCTCACCGACCACCCGCGGGTCGTCTTCGCGGCCAATCGCGTGCTGAAGACCAAGGGTCAGACCTATTACCTCCGCCGCTATCCGACGGGTGGCCTGGCGGCTCAGACGGTGGGCTACTCAACGGGCACGCAAACCGGCTTGGAGCGGTCCTTGAACGACTATCTGACGGGGCAGAACAGCAACCTCAGCACCGTCGTGCGGAGACTCAAGGACAAGTTGCGCGGCGCCACGATCACCGGCAACGACGTCGCGCTGACGCTGCGACCGCACATCCAGCAGCTGGCCGAGAGCCGGCTCGACCACACCTGCGGATCGGTGGTCGCGCTCGATCCGCGCACTGGACGAGTGCTCGTGATGGCGTCTTCGCCAACGTTCAACCCGAACGACGCGAGAAGCCACTTCGGGCGGATCCTGCGGATCCGGGCACAGTGCGCGCCCGCCGCGCCGCTGATCAACCGATCGACGCAGGCCCACTACGTGCCGGGGTCGACGTTCAAGGTCGTGACCGCGACGGCCGCGCTCGACTCGACCAAGATAACGCCCGACACGCTGTTCTCCGACCCCGGCTACTGCGTCGAGTACGGGAAGCGGATCTACAACGCGAGCAACCCGGATTCCGGTCCGGAGACCTTCGGGACGCTCACTTTCAGCCAGGGCCTGATCCACTCCGTCAACTCCGTCTTCTGCAACACCGGCAAGCGGATCGGCGCCGCGCGGATCCTCGACTACGCAAAGCGGTTCGGCTTCTACCGCAAGCCGCCGCTCGAGACGCCGTCCGACGAGCGCAGCTCGAGCGGTCTCTACAGGAACGGAAAGCTCTTCGACCCGAAGAATCCGGCGACGCAGGTCGACCCCGGCCGGCTCGCGTTCGGCCAGGAGCGCCTGCAGGTCACCCCGCTCCAGATGGCGATGGTCGCCTCGGCGGTGGCCAACCACGGCGTCCTGATGAAGCCGTTCGTCGTCGACCGCATCGTGGCGCCGAACGGCGACGTCGTGACGCGGACGAAGCCGAGCGTCTACTCGAAGCCGATGAAGCCGAATACCGCGGCCGAGCTGACCACGATGATGGAGGGCGTGGTCAACGAGGGCACAGGCACCGCGGCCCAGATGAACGTCCCGGTCGCCGGCAAGACGGGCACGGCCGAGACGGGCCGGCCCGGACGGTACACGTCCTGGTTCATCGCGTTTGCACCGGCCGACAGCCCGCGGGTCGCGGTCGCCGTCGCCCTCGAGAACCAGACGCAGGCGGGCGGCGTCGTCGCGGCACCGATCGCAAAGACCATCATGCAGGCACTTCTGGCGACCCCGTCGAACTCCTAACCTGTGTGAGTTGAGAGCCAATGGCCGTTGACACGATGATCAACACCCTCGTCGACGGGCGGTACCGCGTTCTGCGGAAGCTCGGCACGGGGGGAATGGCCAACGTCTACCTCGCCGAGGACCAGGAGCTCGGGCGCCGTGTGGCGATCAAGGTGCTCGACGATCGACACGCCTCGGACGACCAGTTCGTCGAGCGCTTCCGCCGCGAGGCCAAGGCCGCAGCGGCCCTGTCGCACCCGAACATCGTCTCCATCTACGACCGCGGCGAGACCGACGGCACCTACTACATCGCCATGGAGTACCTCGAGGGGCCGAACCTCAAGGAGCTCGTCCGCCAGGGCACGCCCTCGATACGCACGGCCATCGCGTATACCCGCGAGATCCTCTCGGCGCTCCGGCTCGCGCACCGGCGCGGCCTGGTGCACCGCGACATCAAGCCGCACAACATCCTCGTGGACGCGGAAGGCCGTCTGAAGGTGACCGACTTCGGCATTGCCCGCTCCGGGCCCAGCCAGATGACCGAAGCGGGGTCGATCATCGGCACAGCCCAGTACCTCTCGCCGGAGCAGGCGCGCGGCGCCCCAGTCGACCAGCGGTCAGACCTCTACTCGGTCGGCGTCGTCCTCTACGAACTGCTGACTGGCACGGTTCCGTTCACCGGATCGACGCCGCTCGAGATCGCGATGAAGCACCTCTCAGAGGTGCCGAAGCCGCCGTCGCGCCGGCGTCCGGACGTCCCGCCCGACCTGGATCGGATCGTGCTTCGCGCGCTCGCGAAGAACCCCGATGAGCGCTACCAGAACGCGCCCGAGATGGACGCCGACCTAGCGCGGATCGAGCGCGGGCTGCCGGTCAGCGACGAGACGGCCGAAGCGGCGACCGCCGTCCTCGCCGGCTCGGGAACGGAGGCGGCGACCGCGATCCGCACCGCTCCGGTCGCTCCGCCCCGGTCTCCCTACGGGCCGTCGACCTACTACGACTACGTCCCGCCCGTCCGTCGGCGGCCGATCTGGCCCTGGCTGCTGGCGCTCCTGCTCCTCGTCGGAGCCGGCGTCGGGGGCTACTACGCGTACTCCAAGATCCAGGACGAGCTCGCGGCGGCGAAGCCGGTGACCGTACCGGCGGTCGAAGGCCAGCTCGTCACGCTCGCCAGGGAAAACATCATCAAGGCCGGCCTCCAGCCGCTCGTTCATCGACAGGCGAACGCCGACTTCGCGCCGGGCAAGGTGTTCGACCAGAGCCCCGACCCCGGCCAGAAAACCGATCGCGGGAATACCGTCACGATCTGGGTCTCGACCGGGAAGCCGCTCGTAGCGGTTCCCGACGTCGTCGGCAAGAACGAGGACGAGGCAACGACGGCCCTCAAGGTCAAAGGGCTACGCGTCAACGCAGTCCAGATCTATTCGAAGGATCCGGTCGGGACGGTCATCGCTCAGGACCCGCCGGCGGGCCAGCGGATCAAGCAGGGCTCAGTCGTGCGCATCAACGTGTCGCAAGGCCCCAAACCGATCGTCGTGCCGAGCGTGATCGGCCAGTCGTTCGACTCGGCATCGGCAACGCTGTCCGCGGCCGGCTTCCTCGTCGGGCGGGTCGACGTCGACTCGAACGACCCCGCAGGGACGGTCGTCGGCGAGGATCCGAGCGGCGGCAGCAGCGTCCAGCCGGGGACGAGGGTGGTGCTCAGCGTCTCGAAGGGCCCGTCGACGACGGCCGTGCCAGACGTGAGTGGCCTCCCCGTCGGGACGGCACAGGCGCAGCTCCAGAACGCGGGCTTCAAGGTTTCGGTGCAGAAGCAGGACACCCGGGATCCGAACGAGGACGGGATCGTCATCTCGCAGTCGCCGCAGTCCGGCGCGCAGGCGAAACTGGGGTCGACCGTCGTCATCGTGGTCGGTCAGCTCGTGAGCCCGACGCCGAACAACGACACCACCACTACGCCCGGCGAGACGCCGCCGCCTCCGGGGCCGCAGACGCCGTGAGCAACGGGGCGCAGCGGCTGCGCGTCGCGGTCCTGATGGGCGGCCGCTCGAGCGAGCACGAGGTCTCGCTTGCCTCGGCCGCTTCCGTCCTCGAGACCCTCGATCCGGACCGCTACGACGTGGTGCACGTCGAGATCGCCCGCAACGGCCGCTGGCAGGTGACGGCGGGCGAGCGACGCGAGCTCGTCGAGGAAGCGGAGCCGGCGAGGTCGCGGGAGCTCGTCCCCGTGAACGGGGCGAGTGTGCCGGCGACGCTGGCGAACGTCGATGTCGTCCTGCCGATTTTGCACGGGCCGTTCGGCGAGGACGGCACCGTTCAGGGGCTCCTCGAGCTCGCCGATGTTCCGTACGTCGGCGCGGGCGTCACGGCCTCGGGGCTCTGCATGGACAAGGATCTGTTCAAGTCGGTCATGCGCGACAAGGGCGTGCCTGTGACGCGCAGCGTCGCGCTCCGCGAAGGCGAGCCGGTCGAGAATCCGTTCGGCTATCCGGTGTTCGTCAAACCGGCGCGACTGGGCTCATCGGTGGGCGTCTCGAAGGTGCGGACGGCGAAGGAGCTCGGGCCCGCGGTCGCCCTCGCCTTCGAGCACGACGAGAAGGTGCTCATCGAGGACTTCGTCGACGGGATCGAGGTCGAGTGCAGCGTGCTCGGAAACCGCGATCCGATCGCGTCGCTCCCCGGCGAGATCGTGGCGCATGGCTTCACCGACGCGGACTGGTACGACTACTCCGCGAAGTACGACGAAGGCGGCATGGATCTCGTCGTCCCGCCGCGGCTGACCGAGGAGCAGATCCGTCGGGTGCAGGAGCTGGCCGTCAAGTCCTTCGTCGCGTCAGAGTGCGAGGGGATGGCCCGCGTCGACTTCTTCGTCTCCAACGGCGACGTCCTCGTCAACGAGCTGAACACGATCCCGGGCTTCACCGCGACGAGCGTGTACGCGAAGCTCTTCGAGGCGTCCGGGATCGGCTACGCGGAGCTGCTCGACCGCCTGATCCAGCTCGCGCTCGAGCGCCACGCGCGGCGGGCTCGCCTGCGCTATTAACGGGGGAAATGGGGTTTCCCCCGTTGGCCCCCTCCCAGAACCAAAGGCAGACGCGCTTCCCGCGCCGTGACTCCCGCCGGGCAAAGCCCGGCTCCGTCAGTAAGAACTAGAGGATTTCTTCGGCGGAGGCCGGCTTGGCCGGCCGCAGCCACAGCACGCGAAGTCGTGTGTGCTGTCTGGGCCTGGGAGGGGGCACACGGGGGAAACCCCATTTCCCCCCGGTTATCTCTAGCGCGCCCTGGCGCTGATTTCGTTGATCCGGGCGACGCCGCCGACGGCGTAAGCGTTAGTCGGGAGGCGGAGCCAGATCTCGTAGTAGCCGTAGCTGTCGCCATGCGTATCGACGCTGAACGTCGTTTTGGACTGCGCCCGCTGCCAGCTCGACACCGGCGTGAAGGGCCCGCCGGCCGCCGTCCCAGCCCTGATCTGCGCCTGGAAGCGGTGCGGCGTGCTAGTCGTCATCGTCAGCTTCGTCATCCGGGCGGAATGGTCGGGGCGCAACACGAGTCCGACGCCCGGCTTCGTAAACGTGATGTACCTCTCGGTCGACCAGTACGTGTCGAGGTTCCCGTCGGTGGCGCGCCAGGCAAGGCCCCCGTTCTCACCATAAGTGCCGTAGGGGTCGTACGCCCCCACGGCCTTCAGCGGCAGATTCTTCGAGCCGATGATCGGCAGCGCGTCGCGAATCGAGTTCCGCTCCAGGACGACAACCGCGACGATCGCGCCCAGCGCGGCGATTGCAAGCAGGAGGACCATCCACGACAGAACGCCCCGGCGCCGAGGCTCGCGCGCGACCGGACGTGCACGCCGCGGCGGCGCGACGATCAGGGTCGCGTCCTCGTCGCCCCGTCGCTCCATGTCGGCCAGGCACTCGTGGAGCTCGTCGATCAGCTCGTGCATGTCCGCGAAGCGCTCGCCGGGAACCTTCGACAGGCACCGGTCGACCGCCGCCGCAAGCCTGACGGGGCAGTCGGGCCGGCGCTCGAGGACGCTCGGCGGCGGTTCCGACGCGTGCTTGAGCGCGACGGCGACGAAGCTCTCGCCCGAAAAGAGCACGTCCCCGGTCAGCAGCTCGTAGAGCACCGCGCCGAGGGAGTACACGTCGCTCCGCTCACTGGCGTGCTCGCCGAGCGCCTGTTCGGGCGCCATGTAGTCACTCGTCCCGAGCACCGTCCCCGTCTGCGTCACGCCGGCGTCGCCGTCGAGCGAGCGCGCGATGCCGAAGTCGGTCACCTTCGCGCGCCCGTCGGCGAGCATGACGTTCTGGGGCTTGATGTCGCGATGGATCACGCCGCGCGCGTGCGCGAACGAGAGCGCCTCTGCCACCTGCAGCGCGATCGACACCGCATCGCCGATCGGCAGCGGCGCGCGCCGCTCGACGACGCCCTTGAGCGTCTCGCCGTCTATGAACTCGAAGACGATGTACGGCCGGCCGCGCTCCTCGCCGCGGTCGATGACCGTGACGATGTTCGGGTGGTTCAGCTGCGCAGCCGCACGGGCCTCACGGCGGAAGCGGACCAGGTAGTCCTCGTCGTGCGAGAGCCGCTCGTGCAGGAGCTTGATCGCGACGCGGCGATCGAGGACACGGTCGTACGCGCGGTAGACGCTCGACATGCCGCCGGTGCCGACAAGCCGCTCCAACTCGTACCGGCCGGCAACCACCTCGCCCACGACCATGGACGAATCTTGCCCGGAATTGGGCCGTTTGTTGGCGAAGGTGGAGGGCACTACCGCCCGAGAACGGTATCCAGCGCCTGCTCCCAGATGCCGAGCGCCTCGTCGAGCTCGGTCTCCGACATCGTGAGCGGGCAGAGCACGCGGATGACATTCGAGTAGATCCCGGACTTCAACAGCAGCAGGCCGGAGTTGAACGCCTCGGTCAGGATCGCGCTCGCCAGCTCCGGCGCCGGCTCCTTCGACGCCGGATCTCGCACGAGCTCGATCGCCAGCATCGCGCCCAGGCCGCGGACGTCCCCGACCTCGTCATAGCGCTGCTCCCAGGCCTCCATCCGCGCGCGCACCGTGTCGCCGATGGCGGCGGCACGGCCGGGGATGTCCTCGTCGGCCATCACGTCCAGGACGGCGAGCGCTGCCGCCTGGGCGACCGGGTTGCCGACGTACGTGCCGCCGACCGAGGAATCCGGAGGCGCATCCATGATCTCCGCCTTGCCGACAACCGCCGAGAGCGGCAGTCCGGCGGCGATCGACTTCGCCACGGTCATCAGATCGGGTTCGACGCCGTAGTGCTCGATCGCCCAGAACCGGCCGGTGCGGCCGAAGCCCGTCTGCACCTCGTCGACGACCAGCACGATGCCGTGCCGGTCGCAGAACGCCCGTACGCCGCGGATGAACTCGGGCGGCGCGACCACGAATCCTCCCTCGCCCTGCACCGGCTCGATCACGATCGCGGCGACGCTCTCCGGTGAGACGTGCGTCGTGAACGCGCGCTCGAGCGCCTCCAGCGCGGAGGTCGTGTCCGGCCCACGGTACTCGTTCGCGAACGGCACGCGGTAGACCTCGGGCGCGTACGGCCCGAGCCCGGCCTTGTACGGGTGCATCTTCGACGTCAGCGTCATCGCGAGCAGCGTCCGCCCGTGGAAGCCGCCCTCGAATCCGATCACCGCCGGTCGCTTGGTGTACGAGCGGGCGAATTTGACCGCGTTCTCGATCGCCTCCGCGCCGGCGTTGAAGAACGCCGCCTTCGCCGGGCTCGAGAACGGCGCGATGTCGATGAGCCGCTCGGCGAGGGTGACGTAGACCTCGTACGGCAGGATCGTGAAGTCGGTGTGGCTGAACCGCGCCATCTGCTCCTGCGCAGCCGCGACGACGTGTGGGTTCGAGTGGCCGACGTTGAGACAGCCGACGCCGCCGGTGAAGTCGAGGAAGACGTTGCCGTCGACATCGGTGATCGTTGCGCCGGCGGTCTCGGCGACGACGATCGGGAACAGAACGGAGAGGGGCTCCGCGACGACCCGCTCCTTCCGAGCGAGGATCTCGCGGGAGCGGGGCCCAGGCAGCTCTGTCCGCAGTTCGACGGTACGCGTAATCGCCACGAGGCGGACGATATCGGAGCGGGTGGAGAGCGCCGCGCGATTAGTGTTGAGCCGTGGCGATCGGCGAGGATCTCGACGACCTCCGCGCCCGGCCGTTGCGCCGTGGCGATCTCGATCCCGACCCGCTCCGTCAGTTCGCGGCCTGGTATCGAGAGACGCAAGAGGCCGGGGTCCCCTTCGCGCATGCGGTCGCGCTGGCGACGGCGACGCCGGAGGGACGACCGTCCGTCCGGATGGTGTTGATGAAGGACTTCGACGAGCGGGGCTTCAGCTTCTACACGAACTATGGGAGCCGGAAGGGGTGCGAGCTCGATGCAAATCCCCATGCGGCGCTCCTCTTCTACTGGCATCCGCTCGGCCGGCAGGTCCGGCTCGAAGGGTTGGTGGAGCCGCTTCCCGAGGACGAGTCGGACGCGTACTTCAGGACGCGCCCGCTCGGCGGGCGGCTGGCGGCGATGGCTTCGCGTCAAAGCGAGCCGATCGAGAGCCGAACGGCGCTCGAGGAACGGTTCCACGAGGTCGAGGCGCAGTGTGCGGACGGCGACCCGGCGCGTCCCGAGCACTGGGGCGGCTACCGCCTGACGCCGGAGCGCTTCGAGTTCTGGCAGCACCGCGAGAGCCGTCTTCACGACCGCTTCCTGTACACCCCGAGCGGCGGCGGCTGGCAGATCCAGCGGCTGCAGCCGTAACATCGCGCGGTGGTCCTCTCCGATCGCACGATCCGGCGGCTGCTCGACGAGGGGCAAATCGAGATCGACCCGTACGACGAGTCGCTGATGCAGCCGTCGAGTGTGGACGTCCGGGTCGACCGCTTCTTCCGTGTCTTCCACAACGCGCGATACCCGTTCATCGACGTCCGCGAGCCGCAGGAGGACCTGACGGAACTCGTCGAGGTCGACGGGGAACGGCCGTTCATCCTTCACCCGGGCGAGTTCGTCCTCGGCTCGACGCTCGAGCGGATACGGCTGCCCGGCGACCTCGTCGCCCGATTGGAAGGGAAATCGTCTCTCGGCCGTCTCGGCCTGCTGATCCACTCCACCGCCGGCTTCATCGATCCCGGCTGGGACGGGCACGTGACGCTCGAACTCTCGAACGTGGCGAACCTGCCGATCACCATCTACTACGGCATGAAGATCGGCCAGCTCTCCTTCGTGCAGCTCACCGAGCCGGCCGAGAGCCCGTACGGCGCCGCCGGCCTCGGGTCGAAGTATCAGGGCCAACGAGGCCCGACGCCGAGCCGCTACTGGCAGAACTTCCAGGAGACGGAGGACGAACCGTGATCCTTGTCACCGGCGGTACCGGATTCGTCGGCGGTCATGTCGTTCGGCGCCTGCGCGAGGAGGACCGACCCGTTCGCTGCCTCGTCAGGAATCCGCGTAAGGCGACGACCCTCTCGCAGTGGGGCGTCGATTTGGCCCAGGGCGACATGACCGATACGGACAGTCTGCGCCGTGCTGTGGAGGGCTCCGACGCCGTCATGCATCTGGTCGCCATCCGCCAGGGCAAGCAGGAGGAGTTCAACAGAGTGATGACCGAGGGGACGCGGTCACTCGCCGGCGTCGCGAAGGAGGCAGGCGTTCGCCGCTTCGTGCACATGAGCGCGCTCGGCACCGGTGAGGAAACGCGCGACCTCGTGCCCTACTACGGGGCGAAGTGGGAGATGGAGCAGACGGTCGCCGGCAGCGGCGTCGACCACGTCATCTTCCGCCCGAGCTTCATCTTCGCGCCGGACGGCGGCATCCTGCCGACGTTCCGGAAGCTGGCGAAGCTCACGCCGGTGACGCCGATCATCGGCTCGGGCGTCCAGCGGATCCAGCCGATCTGGGCGGAGGACGTCGCGGCGTACTTCGCGGCTGCGGTAGAGAAGCCAGAGGCCGCGAACCGGATCTTCGAGCTCGGCGGCCCGGATGTGGTGTCGTGGAACGAGTTCTGGGCGCGCCTCAAGCAGGTGCTCGGACAGCGGCGTCCCTCGGTGCACGTCCCCGTCTCGCTCATGCGCGTGAACGCCCTCGTCACCGAGCGGCTCCCGGGGAACATCCCGCTCACCCGCGACCTGCTCACGATGCTGGAGCATGTCGACAACGTCGTCACGAACGACGCTGCGCAGCAGACGTTCGGCCTGGAGCTCGTGCCGCTCGACGAGCAGCTGCGGCGGGCGGTCTAGGCCTTAAGGCTTCGTGACCGTGAGCCTGTAGCGCAGCGCTCGCTTCGCCGTCACGCGCACCTGCACCGACCGGTGACCGCAGACCACCGCGCTGGCCGATCGCAATGTTGCCTTCGCCTTCGTCGCGCCGAGTACGGAGAGCCGGATGCCCCCTGGCCCGCGGACGCTGAGGTTGCCGTCGAGCGGCGTCGACACGCGGTACGTGCGAGACCGGCCTGCCGCAAGTCGGCCCGTCAGCGTCGAGCTGGGCCCCTGCTTCCATGGACTGACGACGTCCTGCGTGACCAGGCTCGCCGCTCTGGCGTTCGGCTGGAAGCGCGAAGAGACAACGATGTCTTCCTGCGTCAGGCCGAGCCGCGCCTCGTTCACGACGCGATAGGCCTCCGCCCAGCCCTCCCCCGGGTTGAGCGTGTACTCGGGGAAGCTCTCGGCGCCCGGATGCAATCGCCCGCTCCTGGTGAGAGCACAGACGTTCTCGTAGCTGGCCCAGCGCTTGGGGCCGTAGTCGACCGAGACGAACGGCGGATTGCGACGGGAGTTGGCGACATGGTGGCCGTACTCGTGTAGCAGCGCCGCCTGCGGCGTGAAGTCGGCGGTTGCGGGCTCCACCGGCGTGACAATTGACTTCATGTCCGGCGAGTAGCAGGCCAGGGCGTCTGCGCTGCCGCAGTCCTGCGTGACTTCGCTCGGGCTGACCCGATAGATCGTCACGGTCTCGATCTCCGACCCGTGGAGGGCACTATCGAGAAAGTCCGCGACCTGCTGGTTCGCGGCATCGTCGACCGGATAGACGTC
>Ga0075424_100000452_pt1 | contig 31874 bp, 23 predicted proteins | sample SoiMethybrSBSTD3_FD_75301 | JGI IMG/M metagenome (GOLD analysis project Ga0075424, IMG submission 75301) | Bulk soil microbial communities from a Populus tree surrounding site in Tennessee, USA - Soil MetaG P. TD hybrid SBSTD3 | ecosystem: Environmental > Terrestrial > Soil > Tree plantation... | reverse complement strand
AGTTATTCAGATTGATGTTCAGCAGATCGATGTACCACGGCAGCTTGGTCGCGTCGGTGACGTACGTCTCCACGATCTCGCGCGCGATCGGCAGCGTGGTCGTCTTCGACACGTCGTAGACGTCGCGGTTGCTCGCTTTCTGCAGCTTCTCGTACTCCTCGCGCAACAGGCGCGCGAACAGATCGGCGGTGAAGCGATCGCCAGCCTTGACGCCGATCGGGTCGTCCGCAGTCAGCGTCGCGTTCTTGTGCAGCCACTCCCACAAGATGCTCAAGCGAATCTCACCCGTGGCCATGTCTTCCATCAGGTAGAGCACGTCTTCGTTGCCGAAGAAGTCGGCCGGCTTGAGCGCCGCTGCCTGCAGGCCCTGCCCGAACGCGTTGCCGTACTGCAGCGCGACGCTGAGCAGATCGCGCGCGCCGCGGATCGTTCGCGGCGCGTCTTCGAGCAGCGTGAGGCCGTCGGCATCGGCCTGTGTATACGTGAGACGCGGGAACGATCGTCCAAGCTGATTCGCGTCGCCCACCTTGTCCCACACCGGACGAACGATGTGGACCATCTTCCAGTGCGCGACCCACTTGCCGCTGGCGCCCTCGCGCTGCTCGCGTTCGGCGCCCGCCACCGCGCGTTTCATGCCGTTGGACACGCCGGCCTCCGAGCCCACTGGAATGTTCGGCTCCATGCCGCCCTGCCAGAGCGCGAAGCGGCCGTTCACATCGGGGGTGTTGACCGCGCGGCGCACGCGATCCTCATAGATGCGCATGTAGCCGTAGGTCATCGTGATGGCATCGATGTTCGGGTTCACGAAGGTCGGATCCCACGCCACCGCGTCCGACACGGCGTTGATGTAGTCCCAGCGTCCGGTGTTGAAGCCGATGAAGTGCAGGCCGAGCGCGGCGCGGATCTCCATCAACTGGAAACACGCCTCGATCTGCTCGACGAGCACGTACACCTTGATCGTGCCGACCGGCAGCCCGAGATGACGCTCGAGCGCGCTGAGGATGTCGTTCCACAGCGCCGCTTCTTCGGCGGTCTGAATCTTGGGCAGATAGAGCACGAGCGACGAGCCGGCGCGCCGCATCTGCTGCTGGTTGTTCACGATGAAGAGCGTGAGATCGACGATCGAGGCGGAGAAGCCGCCGCCGCCCGCGAGCCGCACGTGGCGATCGTCGAGATGCAGCCCGCGCGGTCGGAAGATCTTGGTGGTGAAATCGAGCTGTTTGCGCCAATCAGCAATCGTGGGCTTGCCGAAGAACCCCTGTGCCCATTGATTCATCTCGGCGGCGACGCCTTCGGCGATCTTCATGAAGATCTGGTCGCGATGGATCGCCAGCTTCAGATTCCGCTGGTTGTCCAGCGACATCGTCGACACCTGACCGAGCGCATCCTCGCCGTCGAACATCCAGCCATCGGCCCCCGACAGCAGCGCGTAGGCGATGTTGCGGATGCTTTGGTCGGTGCGCGCGTTGGGACGCGCGGCCGGGCCGGTGCCCTGTATCCACTGCCGCTGCAGGTCGGCCGGAATCTCGCTGCCGGAAAACTTCCCGTCGCGCGCGTCCTGCACGGTGATCTGTGTGCGGGGGATCAGCGATTTCGGATCGAGGAAGGCGATGCGCTGTTTCCGCTGAGAACGCGTCTGGCGGCGTGCAATTCGAGCGGCCATCACGGCTTTGCGGTCGGCATCGAGCGGCGCGAGCGCGTCGAGCGCGCCCATCACGTCGCCGGTGAAGACGTCCGGGTAGGCGGCGTCGAGGTGGTTTCGGACTTCCAAGGTGCGCAGTGTCATCGTCGGTCCTCGCAGCCCCCTATTGTCATTCGGGGTCGAGGCGTCTGGCTAGCGGGGTGTGCGGACCTAGCTTGCTCTGCGGCCGAGATACGAGTGCTGGGCGGTTCCCGCCGCCGCTGCCGGCCTCGGCTGGCGAATTCGCGACAGCAGCGGCGACCCGGCAAACGCCGCGAGGACGTCGGATCGGCCGGTCCGCAGAAACGCTTCGGTGAAGGCATGCAGGATCACGATGTACGACCAGAAAAGGCCCCAGGGCGCCACTGGCCCCAAGCACACACCGACGGCGCTAGCGATGAGCGAGAGCATCCATGCCTCGCAGTAGACCTGAGGATGGTCGACGATGAAGCGAGCAACATCACGGAGTCGGAATGCCGTGCGGAATCGACCCGTCACTGAGATTTGCACGAACGCGGCGGGGAGGACGAATGCCGTCCCGATGAACAGCGTCACGAATGCCGCGATCTCGATTGGCGTCAACTCAACCCACGAAAAGACCAGCGCGTAGAGCCAGGGTAGTGAGGCGAGGAAGACAGGAGGAAAGACGACGATCAACGCGTAGAACAGCGCGATCTCCGGCAGGTGCATCGCGGCTCGCATCGACGGCCCGAACGCGACGATCGTGTAGAGAAGCAAAAAGGGGAAGTAGTAGCCGAGGATCACGCCGATGGCGCGGACGCCGCCCGTGAAGTACGACCACCAGGCACCGTGCCAGTCGGGCAACGGAGGCTCCATGCCCTCGCGAAGCCGCAACCCGACTGACCGTCTATAGCCCAGTGCCGTTGCCCATCCGACTGGAGGGCAGATCAGTATGAGCAATCCACCGATGAAGAGTTTGGGCGCCCACTCCGGGTCGTCGAACGGATACTTCAGCGCCGCTTTCCATCCGAGGGTCATGCCCTCGTGTATCGGCCGGAACGAGCTTCAGCTGAATGTCGGCTAGCGCCGTGCGGTTCGTTTCTGGCGCTTTGGTTTCAGGCTGCTGACCTTTGGTCTCAGACTGCTCACTTTTCGTTTCACGCTGCTGACACTGGGGGAGGGTCGGCTGAACGTCGGTCGTGCGTGGCGGGGTTCGTAAACGCCGACGGTGCCGCCCCCGGGCAGCTTGACCTGCGTCAGCACGCCCCATCGCTCATCCTGAGGCGGTGTGCATTTGATGCCGCGCTTTGTCAGGTCGTCGACCAGCGCGCTGACGTCGTCGGTCATCAGGTAGAACTCGTGGATGTTGTTCTCTTCGGACGGGTGCACGGCGACTTCGGCGGGAGGCACCGCAAAGATCAGCCATCCGTGTCCGACGTCCACATTCGGCAGACCGAAGACGTCACGCAGGAACGCGCGGTCCGCTTCCGCGCTCTTGCTGTAGATGATCGTATGGGCGCCAGTGATTGTCGGCATGGTCCTCTATTGTCTCGTCAGAAGGATGCGCGGCTGAAGGCCTGGAGCATGGCCTCCTCGGAGGGTGGATTCAGCACGGTGTTGGCGAACTCCTCCGCGCCAGGAAACGTGGTGGCGCGCATCTGCCTGGTCGCATCCGCGACATCGTACTCCGTATGCTTCAACTGCACATCACGATCGATCAGCAGCCAGTCGGCGCCGGTTCTCCCGAAGGGGCAGCCGAGGCTGCCCGCATTGACGACGCGCGTGTCGCCAATCAACCGATCGAACTGCATGTGCGTGTGGCCGCAGACGACGCACGATACGCCCAGGCCGTCGAAGACCGGCCGCAGAACATCTTCAGGCGTCGTGCGAGTGAACGCGTCGGTCTCGCTCGTGGGTGTGCCATGGCAGAAGAGCACCGCGCCCACGCCGGCGACGTCTAGACGCAAGGTGATCGGCCAGGTTCTCAATAGCCGCACATCGTCGGGCCGAAGCTGACGCGCGTTCCATCGTATCCAGTCCTTGTACCTGTCGGGCAGCTGCGCGCTGCCGGTGGTCCCCCAATATGTCACCTGGTCCGGATCGGCCGCGTCGAGTTGTGCGAGGAGCGCGAGCTCGCCGTTGCCGTAGATGCCGTGCACCGGCACGTGGAGATGGCGAAGTCGATCGAGTGTCTCGAGGGGCATCGGCCCTGGAAGCACGTCGCCGCCGAGCACGATGGCGTCGACGTCGGCCGCGTGAACCTCGGCGAGCACCGCATCGAGCGCGGGGACGTTCGCATGAATGTCGTTGAGCACCGCCACCCGCGTCAGAGTTGCCATCTCACTCGATACCCGCCTCGACCACCAGTTCGTCCGCGTCGCTCTCGAATGCACGCTCGTCGAACCCGCCGCGGATGTCGATCGATCGGAAGCCAGCGTCGTGCAGCAGCCGCCGGATGTCAGCCGGATACAAGTACGACAGCTCGAGGCGATGCAGGAACGTGCGCGTGAGCGCGCCGTCGCTGGCGTATTCCTCGTAGCGAAGCAGCGAGTGGATACGGCGGTTCACGGTGTCGTAGCGATTGGCGTCCGAGCACACGATCGATACGCCGTCCGGCCGCTCAGTCGTCGAAGCCCACCGCCACACGCCCGCGAGTGAGCCGGCGTGCTGGCTCATGAACTCCAGCGACGGATGGAAAACGTTGAACGCGAAATGCCCCTGCGGCCGCAAATGCGCGCGTACCCGCTGAAAGCACGCCAGGTGCTCGTCGTCGGTCAGGTTGTGCAGCAGCGCTCGAAACGGCGCAATCACGAGCGCGAAGCGTTCGGGTAGGTCGAACGTACGCATGTCGGCGTCGATGACGGTCACACGCGCGCGGACCTCAGCGTTCTCGGCCGCGACCTTCCGACGAAGCGCGCCGAGCATCTCACGATCGCAATCGAGCGCGTGGACGCTGATGCCGTCCCGCGCCAGCTTCAACGTGATGCGTCCCGTGCCGGCACCCAGTTCGAGAACCGGCCCACCACACTCGCGCGCCTTGTGACGATACCAGTCGACGTCGCCGCGGAACGCTCCCGGAATCGTGGCGTCGTAGATCGCCGCGTCGTAGCCGCTGTTCATGTGGAGGCCGCAGAATACCATCGGCCGCAAGAGGCGCAGCGTCAGTACGACACGATGACGACCTTGCGCACGTACGAGCGATCGTCGATTTGCTTGAGGATGAAATCCGCGGTGTCCGCGCGCGAGATTTTCGGCATGCCGCGCAGCGCGAGGTGCTCGCCGCTACGGTACTGACGCGTCAGCGGTCCGTCCGTGAGCAGCGTGGGATGCACGATCGTCCAGTCGAGATTGCTGCGCTTGAGCAGCGCTTCGCCCGCCAGCTTGTCGGCGAAGATGCCGCGGAGAAACAGTCCCGAAAAGATCCGCGACAGCAGCGGCGCGTCGCCGCTCGTATCGCCGAGGCCGAACGAGGAGATGAAGATCAATCTTCGAACGTGATTGGCCACCATCGCGTTGACGATCGACGGGATCGACCGCTGAATCAGGCCGTCGGCCTTGAACGAGCGCCCGCGTCCGAGCGCGCTGATCACCACGTCCTGACCGCGCACCGCATCACCGAGCGGCGGCCCGCCGCCGGGCACATCGCCGGCGGCCAGCCGCAATCGCTCGTGGCGAATCGGCATCTTGGCGGGATGACGCACGAACGCGGTCACGGAATGGCCGGCGTCGAGCGCCTGCGAGACAATCTGTCGGCCCGTTCCGCCGGTGGCGCCGAGCACGAGCAGCTTCTTCGGGTTCATGGCAGTGCCTACGTGGATGCGCGATCGATCCACTTCTCCACTGTCGGGGGTTGATGCGACGCAAGCTTGTCGAGGAGGGCAGCGGGGGAAGGGGAGACCGCGATCATCGACCGAAACTCGCGTCGGACGAAACCTTCGTCGACCGTGTGATCGAGGAAGGATAGCAGACGATCGAAGTACCCGCGCACGTTCAACAACCCGCAGGGCTTGCGATGCAGTCCGAGCTGGCCCCACGTCAGCACCTCGAAGAACTCTTCGAGCGTGCCCCATCCGCCGGGCAGGGCGATAAACGCATCCGAGAGGTCGGCCATCAACGCCTTGCGCTCGTGCATCGACGCGACGATCCGCAGATCGGTCAGGCCTCGATGCGCGATCTCCTTGGCGACCAGCGCCGACGGGATGACGCCGGTCACCTCGGTGCCCGTGGCGAGCGCCGCGTCGGCCATTACGCCCATCAGCCCGACACAGGCGCCCCCGTACACGACGCCGATGCGACGTTCACCGAGCGTGTGCCCCAGTTGCCGCGCGGCGTCCACGTAGTCTGCATGCGCCCCTGAGCTCGATCCCGCAAACACGCACACGCGCCTCATGGCACTCGATTCGCGCTGCGGACGACCAGCATCAGGCCCGACGCCCACGCCAGTCGCGCGGTGACGAACTCCGGGCGACGTTCGAGGTCGTCGATGAGGAGCGGCACCTTTGGCGCGTGCCCCTCGGGCCAATTCGATTGCGGCAGGAGATCGTCGATCGCATAGATGCCCCCGGGCCGCAGCAGCGCGAGCGCCTCATCGAGATGACTGAACTTGCCTGGCCACGCGTCGGCGTAAATCAGATCGAATGTCTCGCGCGGCGCTCGATGCAGGAAGTCAGTACCATCGCCGATGTGGAAGGTCACGCGAAAATCGCATCCGAGATTGCGCTTGGCGACCGCGGCGACATTGGCGTCGTTGTCGACGGTATCGAGCGTCGACCGCTGATCCATGCCGTGCAGCAGCCACGCGGTGCCGTGCCCGGTGCCGGTGCCGAGCTCGAGCAGGCGGCCGGCCGGCTTCGATGCGGCGAGTGCGGCCAGGAACGCTCCCACCTTCGGCTCCGACGCCATCGTGAACCCGAGCGCGCGCGTCTCGGCAAGAATCGCGTCGAGCGCAGGGGGTGTTCGCGTGATTCGGTCGTCGGTCATCGAGCCAGGCATGGTGTCGCGATATACGCCGGGCTTTGAAACCAGCCCGGCGTGATCGTCCCTACGTCCGTGCAGTCGCAGTCGCGCGCACTGCGCCTGGCGCGGCCTCGGTCACTGTGCGTCGTGGACGCAAGACAGCAGCCATAGCCGCAGCAATCAACGCCATCACCGCGCTGATGTAGAAGCCAGTGGCCCAACTGCCCGTGCGCTCGTAGAGGAGCGCGCCCAGTCCCCAGCTGCCGATGAGCGTCGCGACGCCCTTCGCTGTGTAGAGCACCGCGTAGTTCGACGTCGCGTGCGTGGTGCCGAAGTAATCGCCGACCGTGGACGGGAACAAGGAGTAGATCTCGCCCCACGTCAGATACACCAGCACCAGCGTCGTCGCGAACATCGCCGTCGACGTCGATCCGACGAGCACGACGAGCCACAAGCAGATCGCCTGCAGCACGAACGCGACGATCATCGCCATCTCGCGGCCGATGCGGTCGGAGGCCCAGCCCCAGAAGATGCGGCTGGTGCCGTTGGCAAGCGGACTGAGTGTGGCGGCGAGCGTGAGCGCGCCGGCCGACAGACCCCACGTCTTCGCGATCGGTGCGGCGTTGGCCGTCACCAGCAGTCCACCCGTGGCCATGAGCACGAACATCGCATACATCGCATAGAACTGAGGAGTGGCCAGCACTTCCCAGGTGGTGAACTGCTTCCGACCGATCTGCGCAGACGCGGCGGCGGTCTTTGGTGCCGCGGTTGCAGTGGCGGCGGGAGGATGACGCAAGAACTGCGCGACGATCGCGATCACGATCCCTTGAAACAGGCCCGTGATGAGGAACGTCGTCTGATATCCCTGCGTCTTCAGCAGCCACGTGATCAGCGGGATGAACAGCGCCGTGCCACCGCCGAATCCGGCGGCCATGATCCCGGCGGCAAGACCGCGGCGTTCCTTGAACCACTTGAGCGCCGACCCGATCGATCCGCTGTAGACGAACGCGGCGCCCGTGCCCGCGGCGCAGTACAGCACGTAGAGCGTCGGCAGCGTCGTCGCATAGCCCATGCCCGCCCAGCCCAGGCCGCACAGCAGGCCAGCCACGGTGATGAATCCGCGCGGGCCGAGGCGATCGATCAGGAAGCCATCGATCGGCTGCACCCAGGTCTGGAAGAAGATGAACAACGTGAACGCGAGCTGGATCTCGGTGAGCTTCCATCCAGTCCCCGCCTGCAGGGGTGGGACGAAGAGTGTCCACGCATATTGCAGGTTCGCGATCATGATCATCGCGACCAGCGAGGCACAGAGCTGAAACCAGCGGTTGTTGATGCTCATGAGGTCCTCAAGCGTCCGGCTGAAGCCGGACGCTACGTCTAACGTTCGCTCGGGGCTGATTCAGCGCTTCTATGCGTTTGAACTCTGGCAGCTGCACCGTGAAGAAGCGATAGAGCAGCAGCGTGTCGATGAGGGCGACCGCCGCCAGCACGAGGAACGCCGCGCTGCTTCGAACGAGTCCTAGATCCTGAATCAGCGCCGACAAGCCGAACCCGACGATCCAGGCGTCGAAGCTCATACAGATGCGGCGGAACGTTTCGGGACGGATGCGCTGAATGATCGCGGCGCCGATCGGCACGCCGATAACGATGCTGGGAAGAATGAACGGGATCAGCCCCATGCTCGCGCTGCTGTAGAGGCCGGCGTACGCGTACGCCACCGCCGTAAACGAAGACTCCGCGAGCCGGATGAAGCCGAGCGCGGCGCGGAAATCGCGCTTGGTCAGCCCCTGATTGCTCAGCATCACCGCGAGCGGCGGCCCGGATATCGTCGTCACGGAGTAGAGCAGGCCGACGCCGCCGCCGAAGGCGAGACCGACCGAACGCTCGGAACGGATCGGCCGGCGGAATCCCGCGGCCTGCAGAAGGATCAGCGGCAGCAGCGTGATGAAGGTGCCGAACTTCAGCCATCCGGGATTGACCTTCGACACGAGCGCCGTGCCGATGAGCACGCCCGGCAGCAGCCCGACGACGATCGGCAGCGCACGCCTCCACACGGTGGGCAGCGCCTCGCGGTTGACCCACAGCACGTAGGCGTTCAGCGCGACTTCGATCGGAACGAGAGCCGGGTTGAGAACCCGATTCGTCAAGAACAGGAGCGCGAGCGGAACCGTGATCGACGAGAACCCATAGCCCAGGGCGCCGTTGACGATGGCGGCGCCGAAGGTGATGAGTACGAGCGCGATCTGATACGAGTCCATGGCTGGAGCCAAAAATTCTTATGTTTTGCCGAGGGATCGTCAAGGCGGTGTAATCCTGATTTCCGGATCCGAGCGATTCAAGCATTCGGATTGATCAGCAGAGGATCGCGTGAAACGCGGGGAAATCGTGCAGATTCACCGGGCATAGACCGGGCACGTCTCATGCTGGTAGATCGGCAACCGCCGACACCGTGCTCTGACAAGTCTGGTGAGAGCGGACGTTGCCTTCGGAGAGACCGGCCACGCTAGCCGGCCTCTGGATCTGGCGGAGCTTAGGAGACTGGGCTCCGCCGTTCTTTTGTACGAGCGTCGAACCTCGACGACAGCTACTTGAACAGCACCGACGCCGTGGCCAAGACGCGCCGCGGGCTCCCGGGGTCGAGCGTCTCGCTGCCGCCGCTCCAGTAGTACTCCTCGTCGAACAGGTTGTGCGCCGAAAGCGTGATGCGAAGCGGACCGCGGCGCCACGTTCCTGCGACATCGACCAGCGTGTAGGCGGGCACCGTGAACGTATTCTCGCGGTCGGTGGCGGTGTCGCCCACATGCTTGACATCGAACGTCACGTTGATCGACGGAATCGGTGTGAATGCCGCTCCCCAGTTGACGACGTGGTCCGGTGAGATGGCGAGGCGGTTCCCGGTGAGCGACACGTCATGGCTCGGGTCCTCTTCATCCTCGATGACGAACGTGCCGAAGCGGTTGCGATAGAACGACGCGTTGACGTAGAGCGAGATCTTCGACGTCGGCGCCACGCGCACGCCGGTCTCGACGCCCTTGTATTTCAGGTCGCCTGAATTGGTCGGAATGAAGAACGGCCCCTGTCGTACATCGAGCACGACTCCGTCTTCCTTCATTCGAAAGTACGTCGTTTCGAATGACACGCGACCTCTGAGCGCGCTGCCCTTGAGCCCGAACTCATAGTTGGCGATATCTTCGGGCTCGACGCGATCATCTGCATCCGAGGGCGTCAACCCAGAGGGCCGGCGCGGTGGCAAGAACGCCTCCGAGTACGCGCCGTACACATTGACGGTCGTCGGACTGGTGGCGTCGACTCCTGCAAGTTTGACGGTCGCACTGAGTTTCGGGCTGAAGGCCTCGAACGTATTCTCAATCTTGGGTCCGGTACCGCGCGTGTTGTCGAGATCGAGACGATCGTAGCGACCTCCGCCGGCCAGAACGAGGCGTGGCATCGGCTCCAGGATGTCTTGAAAGAACACACCAGTGTTACCTAGGTGATAGAAACGATCCGTACCGATGAACGACAGCCAATCACTGCGCGGTGGAATCACAGGATTCACGTAGTTGATCGTGAAGCCGTCCTCGTTGTCCTCCGTGAAGAGGAACTCGGACTTCGTGAGGCTGCCGCTGTTGTGTTCGTACGATCCGCCGACGATCAGCGAGTTCCTGACGCGGCCGGTGGTCGTGAGCTCGCCGCGCAGCTCCTGATACAGAATGTCCTCGTCGGCCTGCTGACTGAACGGCAGCATCGTCACCGTGTGCGCAACGGTGTCGAACGGCGCGCCGATGAAATCGCCATCGTCGATGAACTTCTGCTGCAGGTTTCTGTAGCCGAAGATTTCGGTGACCTTGGCCCACGACGACATCTGACGCGAGTAGTTCAGCGTGATGCGATCCTCGCCGTGGTGATAGTTCGGACCTGGAATGTTGAAGCTGGTGAGGCGATCGAAGGCTGGCGTGATCTCGTGGAGCAGCCGGCCATCGATGAACGGCTCGTTGGTGGGCGTACTGTCGTCGGAACGCACAGTGTTGACGGTGATGAAGCCGGCCGACTTGGCGTCGGGCGCGAATGTCAGCTTACCGAAGAGCGACCACTTGTCGATCTCGAAGTCGGCGGTTTTCGACTTGTAGAAGCCGCCGCTGCGTTCACGTTCCGCTGACACGTAGTAGCCGCCCCAGGTGCTGGCCGGCCCCGACGCTTTGGCGACGACGTTGGCCATGCCGAACTGGCCCCCGGTGAAGTCGACGCCGAACTCCGGCCGCGGTGCGGGGGATGCGGTCAACACGTTGATCGACCCGCCGATCGCGGTGCGGCCATAGACAGCGGAGTTGGGCCCTCGAACGACCTCGATGGCGGCGGCGTCGTGGATGGGAAGTCCGACCGTACGCGCCGAGTTGCGCGAGTCGACTTGCGGCACGCCGTCGACGAGCAGCAGGGTGTTGGTGAACTCGTTGTCATCGCGGGGAAGCCCGCGAAACTGCACCGACTCGAACGACCCGAGCTGCGTCGCGACGACGGCGCCGGGCACGTGTTCGACCGCTTTCACCAGCGTTAGCACGTTGCGATCGTCGATCGTCGAGCGGTCGACAACGTCTGTTTGCGCAGCGACGTCACCGATCGTCAACTCCGACTTGGTCGCCGTCACCTGAACCCGCTCGAGGATGTTCGGCGTGGCTTCGAGCTCGACGACGAGCGTCGCCGCCTCGTTCGCGTTCACGTGAACGGACGGCACGCGAAGCTGCAAGAACCCTGGACCCGAGGCGACGATCGTCGCCGGTCCCACCGGCACGTTGTCGATGCGGAATCGACCCACACCATTAGCGACTGCAGTGAGGTTCGTCCCCTCGATCGTCACTGTTGCGGCAGGAACCGGCCTGCCGCCATCCCGCGCCACGATCGTTCCTGCGATCGTGCCGGTCTTGCCTTGCGCAGCCAACTCGCGGACACCAAACAGAACCAGCAGGAGAGACACGACCAGCGGGCGTATGTACATGGCGGCGCAGACTACCGAACGGGGCTCGGCAATGCACCTGAAGAGTTTCTGAACGGTCGCGTCAGAGAATCGTGGGTGACTCGTCAGACCGAGCCGCGTGAGGATCAATTAGACTGACGCAGTTTCCATGTCTGTCTCTTGTGCGCGACGTGCGCTCGGCTCGGCTGCCGCAGCGAGTGTCTTGATGCTGTGGCTATACACCAGCATCGGCGCGCAGAGTCCGTTGGCCTCGGCGAAGCAGCTCCGCTGCACGTTCAGCCGTCAGGCGACCGGGAGTTGGAAGAGGGACGGCCCGCTCGACGCGGCGGTCAAGCCAACGGCGCTCGTCTTGCGGTTCGAGGCCATCGATCCCGATTCGGGTACCGCGCAGCTGCGCACGGGCTCGGCCAGCTCCGAGGTGACGGCGCGACTGGCTGAAGGGTATCTGCATCTCATGCAGTCGTTCCGGACGGGTCCTCTCTACATCACAACGGTGTTCTCTCAGGGTGGGGTGAACGGCAAGTTCAAGGCCGTGCACTCACGGCACGAGTACTTCACGACGCCGCTGCCCAGTGCGACGTCGAGTCCCGAGCAGTACTACGGTGAATGTGCGATCGTGCCCTGACGCGCACACGCGCTGCTATTGATCTTCGAACCGTTTGACGAAACCGGTGGCGCGCTCGATGTTGCGTCGCGTCTGTGGTGTCGCTGGCGCCAAGCGCAGGTATTCGCGGAACTGCTTGGCCGACTCGTCATACTTGCCTTCGAGCCGGAACATCTCGCCCAGGTTGTAGTGTGCGTTGTAGTGATTCGGGTTGATGCGGATCACCTCGCGGAGTGCTGCGGCTGATTCGACGTCGCGATCGAGATCGGCCAGGGCGATGGCCAGGTTGTAGTAGCCGATCGCCGAGTCGGGGTCGACGCGGGTCATCTCGCGGAATTCGACGACCGCATCGTCCAGACGACCTTCGCGGGCCAAGAGCACGGCCAAGCCGTTGTGAGCGTCGATGAGATCGGGATCCAGTCGCAACGCTTCGCGATACGACGCCACCGCCTCGGTCGAGTTGCGCTGGCCCTGTAAAGCCAGCCCGAGCGCCGCATGTGCCGGTGCCGACGTCGCCTCGAGGCGCAACGCCTCGCGCAGGGCGGCCACCGCCTCGTCGAACTTGCCCTGAAGCCGCAATGCCTCGGCGAGCTTGGTCTGAAACGCGCCGGTGTTGGCACGCGCCAGCGCTTTCGTGAATTCCGCTTCGGCTGCCTCCAGTTGTTGTGCATCGATCAGCAGATCGCCGAGCACGGCATGCGGTTCGGCTGCGTCTGGCCAGGCGGCCAGGGCGGCGTCGGCGAGCTGCTTCGCGCGTGCGCGCCCTTCGGTGGTCGGCGCGCGTCCACCAACAGGTCGCTCCTCGGTCCTGACCATCGCGGCGATCGCGCGAGCGGTCATCAGCTGCGCGTTGAACGCCACCGGGGTCTGCGCCTGCTGCACGCGCGCCCACGCATCGACGAGGTCGTAGGCGGCATCCTGGTCCCGATGCAGTGCCCGCATCCGCGTCACCACCGTCGGCGCATCGACGCGGGCATGAACGCCAACCAGCGTGATGCCTGTCGTTGCGGGTCTAGACGGTGCGACTTCTGCCTCGACGATCACCGCGGTGAAGGCCTCGAGCTCCGCCGGCTTCAGGTGCAGCGCGATGATGTCGGAACGCGTTCGCAGCCGAGCCGCTGCCTCGCGCCATGCCGCGCGTTGCCCATCGATGGATGCGAGCTGAGTCGACAACTCCGGCGTGTTGCGCGGCGTGATCGTGTGACGTCCGGTGACACGGATCTCGATTGCTGCCGATTGTGCGTGCACCAACCCGGCGACGACGACTGACAGGAGCAGTGCGATTCGAGTCTTTCCCATGAACAGTCGCGACGACATGGGAGACGAGAAGGTGTTATCGGAAGTGGGCCGACGACTTCTCGTTTTCATTGCACACGAACTCAATGAGATCGGTGTCGAGCATGATGTCCTGATTCACCGTGACGCTCCACGGCTTCGTATAGGCCTTGGGGTCGTCGATGGTGATCTCGATCGACAGATGTCCGAAGTCAGGACGAGTGAAGCGCTCGGTCACGGTGGCGACGTCGGTGAGGGGACTGCCGTTCACGTCGAGCCATCCGTCATCCCGAAAGCCACTCGTCTTCGCGACCAGCGCATCGCCGTCCCAAGACGCGATGGTGTAGCCGTACCACCACGGCTGCGCGTCGCGCGGCGGAAGCGGACGGCCATCGATCAGAATCTGTCTGATGCCGGCATTGCCCTCGTAGAGCAGCAGCATCACCTTCGCCGTCTGCACGATCTTTCGCGGCATCGGATGTGTGTGCAGCTGGATGTTGCCGAGCGGGAGGCAGTGCGCGTCGGGATTGTCGGCGCTGTTGTTGGCCAGGCGCATCTTCTTGATGCCAGCACCGTGCGGTGAAAGCGGCAGACCCCCGGGAACGCCAGATGCGATGTCGAAGAAAAGGCCAGGTCCGCGCGGCAAGACCGCCGGCGTGCCAGGTGCACCGCCGGTTCCGCTCACGCCGGTTCCGAGATTTCGCCAGCCCGGATTCTCCCAGATGCCGCTGAAGTCGACTTTGCCCTCGGCCGTGCGCGGCGCTTTCGCACGGAGATCGGGCTTGCCGTCAGCGGTGCGAGGAACGCTTTGAGAGGGGAACGACGGCCACTGCGCGTAGAGCGGCGCGCATACCGCGAGAACGACAGCGAGAAGGATCGCGCCGCGATTCACGCGGCAATTGTAGTTCCGAAGTTCCGGAGTTCCTAAGTTCCGCGGGTGGGAAGGCAGCGCTCCTATTGGGAGGCAGAAGCAGCTGCCAACCCACCCGAGCGGCGCGGACGCTGCGCGATGCGAAACTCAGACGCACGCGCCGCCACCTCACGGAGCGTAGTGCGGCCTGACGCGCGACGCACCTGAAGACTTCCTGAAATCTTCTTCAGGTGCGTGTCACATCGCTGCCATGACTTTCAGGTGGCTATTTCTTGTACGGCTTCTGCGCCGCGGCGAGGATCTGCGTCATCGTCGGAATCTTCTCGACCGGCGGCGGCGTGCTGGTGAAGCTGCGGATGTAGGCGTAGATGTCCTTGGCCTGCGCGTCGCTCAACGACTCGACCGGATAGTTCGGCATCGACGTCGACGGCTGCACCGGTGCGAGGTTGGCGCGGCCGCGCAGGAACGCGATGAAGCTGCGTTCGGTCGCCAGGTTGGCCGGCCAGTTCGGCACGAACGCGCGCGCACCGGTCTCGCCGTTGAAGCCATGGCACCCGTAGCACGTGTGGTCGTAGTAGAGCTTCTTGCCCGCGACGGCGTTGCCCGTCACCGGGCTCGTGAGCGTGGTCACCGGCTTCGCGGTCGGTGTCGGGGCCTGTGCGAGCGTGGCGTTCACCGCGAGGAGCGTCAACGCCGCGAACATCAGCGAAAAAACCTTCGTGCTCATCGTGTCCTTCGTGGCGATTCGTCTTCGTGTTCGTCGTGGCCCTAGCGTGGCTGTGTGATGACGTCGATCATGTACGGCTGGCCCTTCTTCACCGATGCGAGACCGCGCTTGAACGCCGGCGCGAGCTTCAACGGATCGGTGATCGGTCCTTCGCCGGCCATGCCGTATGCGGCGGCCATCATGCGGTAGTCGATGAACGGATCGCGCAGCGTGGTGCCGATGTGCCCGCGATCGGTGCCGCGTCCACGGACGCCGCACATGTACTCGACGAACATCAGCTCCTGATGCCACGCGCGGTTGTTGTGCATGACGGTCAGCATCGGCAGCTGATGATGCTGCGCGGTCCACAACACGCCAGGCGCGTAATTGAGATCGCCGTCGCACTGCACGTTGATGACGATCTGGTTGCGGCTCCTCGCGGCGAGGGCAGCGCCGACGCATGCCGGTGCGCCATAGCCCATGCCGCCCGCACCCTGTCCGCCCAGATAGCTGTACGGCTTGTTGTGATCCCACAGCTGCCCGTTGTGGCCGCCAGAAAAATTGCTCGGCGACGCGAGGATCCAGTCCTCGTTCATGATGAGTGGCCACAACTCGGCGTAGATGCGCGCTGTGCTCACCGGGCTCGCATCCCATCCCGCGCGGCGCTGCTCGAGGGCGCGCGTGAGCGCATCGACGCGTGCGGCCTGATTGGCCGTCGCGTGCTTGGCGCTGCGATCCTGAATCACGCGCCGCTTGTCCGGACTGATCTGGCTGCGCACGGCGTCGACGATCGCCGGCAGACTCGCCTCGGCATCGACCTCGATCGTGCGTCCCGTTGTTGCGCCGCCGCCGCGACCGCCACGTCCACCACCACCGGCACGCGACACGCCCGGCGCGATGCCGCCGAACCCGATGTTCGCGGTATCGCGACTGAGCAGCGTCGAGAGCGACGGTCCCACGAGCGACACCGTGCCGCCGGCTTGCTCGAGACCGAGCGTGTAGTCATACGTCGTGTTCGCGCCAGGACCGCTGAGCGGATGACGCTGCGGGAAGCTCATTGGTCCTTGCGTCGCTGCCGTTCCCGTCGATGCGCCGACGAGCTCGGCGAGCTGCACCGCGAGTTGTACGCCTTCTGGCGTGCGGAGCCGGCCGACGGTGATGCGCGGGTTCTGCGCGTCGAGCAGGCTCTTCGCGATCTCTCGCGCCGTGCCTGGATCGACGCCGGAGATCTTCGCCGGCTGATACGCCGGCACTTTCAGTGCGCCGGCCTCCTCTTTCTGAAGATCAATATCGATCACGACCATCGTCGGACCGCAGGGCGGTGCGATCGCTTCGGTGTAGGCACGCTGGATGGCGACCAGCGATTCTTCCAGCGTCTTCGGCTGCGCGTCCCACTTGGTGAAGCTGCGCACCATGCCGGCCATGTCGTTGGCGCTGTGCGCGGCGATGAAGCCGAGATCGCGTCCAGCGATCAGCAGTGCGGGCGTCTTGTCGTAGTACGCCTGATAGATCGACATCGCCGCGTGCTGCACGCCGATCGTGCCGTGCAGCAGCGCACACATCGGTTTGCCCGTCGCCTTGCCGTAGCCGTGCGCCATCGTCACCGCCGACTCTTCGTGCAGCGCGGTGATGAATTCGGGCTTCACGTTCGGCGGATGGCCGTAGTTGATGATCGATTCCTGCAGGCCCTCGAAGCTCGAGCCGGGATTGCCCGCGACGTACTCGATCCCGAGATCCCTGAGCACCTGCACCATCAGATCGGAGCCTGGCCGCACCGCGGCGCGCACGTTGCCGGCGGTGGCAGGAGGTCGTGCCGAGCCGGCATCGCGTTCGAGCTGCACCGGCGATGGCGCCGGCACTTGTGCCGCCGCTGCGGCGGCAGCGCCCGTCTGCTGTGCGGGTGCCGCTTCACCAGATACCACTGGCGCTGCCATCGCAGCGGCGCCGGCGGCCGCGGTAGCGGCGCCCTTCAAGAATCCACGGCGGTTGACGGCGAGTTTTCGTGATTTCGCCACGGCTCAATTCTCCTCGGGAGCGAATTGTACTGGAAGCGATCGAGTCGAGAAAGATCGATGGGGCCGCTACTGATAAACACTCACGGGGCCCAGATACTTGTCCAGCCAACGCAGAATCTCACCGATCAGGTCCATTCGTGTCTGCAGATTCACGTGACCGCCGTCGAAGAGAATGTGTTGTTTCTCTTTGTCCGGTGTCCCGAGTGCGCGGAGCAGCGGGATCTGCGCTGTCTCTACCGGGAATATGAAGTCATCGCGTCCATTGAGCATGAGCACGGGCATCTTCACCCTCGGCGCGTAGTTCCATGGGTCCACTTCCGCTGCGATCGGCGGCGGGACCCCTCCCGATACGAGTACCGCCGCCTTGAAGCGCGGCTCGGGCGCCAGTAGGGTCGGACTGTAGGCGGAGCTGTAGCTGATTCCGTAAAAGGCGAGTTTCATCACATCGATTTCGGGGCGGGTCTCGAGATAGTCGATTGACCTCTGTACGTCCTTGGACCACTGCAGCAGCCGATCTCTCATCTGGTTGGGGCCCACACGAAGCGGTGACGGTCCTCGTTCGAGCGTCCCTTGAACGGCCAGCACGAGCACGGCGCGACCGGCGCGCACCAGGAACTCGAACGGATCCGGCAACGTGTCGATCGACTGGAAGAAGAAATTGTTGCCGCTCGGAACGAAGAGCACTATCTGATAGGGCGGCGCGCTGTTCTTCGGCAAATAGAGGTGCGCGACGACGCGATCGTTTCCGTAGGCGGCACGAAACGTGACCGTCTCTCTGCGGAAGTACGGTTTCGAGTCGTCCACGGACTTGACTTGGGCGGCGAGATCCGTCCTGTCGTACCGGTGAAGGGCGGCGTAGACGCGGAACGCTGCGTCATCGACAGGCTTCTCGCCGCGCCGATCGCTGACACTTTCCGCCAGCGGCTCGAATAGCGATGACGGCGGACGCTCGACGAAACGCGCACAACGAAATCCGAAGGTGGCGCCCCGCTCGAACGGATCCTCGGCGTCGAGCTGAGCGAAGGTGTAGCTCGCCTCGTTCCAACTGCCGCCGAGCACTGCGCGCTTGGAGCCGACAGGACTTGCCGACCACTCCTTCACGTTGCCCGCCATGTCGAGCGCCCCGTACTGCGAAAGCCCCTGGTTTCGTCCCACAGGCTGAGGGCCATGTCCGCCGAAGTTGCTCAACTGAAGGATGGTCGAAAACATGCCAGCACCCGCCGCCCCTTGGTACCAGTGGTACGCAGTGGGCAGGCTCTTCTGGACGGAGTCGCAGTACGACGCAGCTTCGTACCAGCTCACACCACCGACCGGCAGATCGGCCGTGCCCTCTGGATACGTCCCGAGCTGCCAGGTCGCGGGGCCAGGCCGCGAGGTTGCGTCATGGAACCTGGACATCGCCTCATCCCACGGCACCGTGTGGCCGTTCGTGATGAAGGATTCCTTCCAGGTGCGTCGCGTTCTGTATCCTCCGGCGTCGACAAAGGCCTTGAACTGCTTGTTGCTCACTTCCTGTTTGTCGAGCCAGAACGCCGGTATCGCGGCGGGCGTGACCAACGCGACTCCTGTCGCCGCGCCTGCCGCTGCGGCGTCGACCCAGATCATTCCTGGTGGTACGCGGTCGGTGGACTGAAGCGTGAGCTCGAGATGCCCGGCGCTTGGACTCAACGCGAGCGCGACCGGATCGAATGGTCGCTCGATCGAGACGAACCCGGGCTTGGAGAGGCGAATCCGATAGTACCCAATGTGCGGGATTCGATCTGTCGTCAGAGGCGTGGTACCCAGCAGCTCCAGGGTGGCGTCGCCGCCCTTGGCATCGATGTAGTCGGATAGATAGACCTCCGCTCCTGGTGGTGTCGATCGAATGGATACAGGTAGCGCATGAACGGCCTCGCTGAACGCGACCAGCGCGCGCGACGCCGGGTTGGCGCGCTCGGCCTCCCGATAGAGCTTCAAGGCCGCGAATGGCCGGTCGCTCGCCAACAAACGAGCAACCTCCGGCACCGCCGTTTTCTCCACCCAGTTCGCGCGTGTGGTCCTGAGGTACGCCCGAACCCCGAGACTGCCAATGACGATGATGAGCCCCGCCGCTCCAAGCATCGCCGCGCGCACTCGAGGTCGTGAGCGACGCGCGGTCTGAAACGCCATCAACTCACGACGGACTTCCGCGGCCGACGCGTACCTGGCCTCGGGAATCTTTTCCAGGCATCGCGACACGATGCGGGCGATCTGGTCAGGAACATCGCGCCGCAGGCGGCGCAACGGATCGGGCGACGCCTTCAAGACGGCCGCGAGCGTCGAGAGCCGCGTGTCACCTGAGAACGGCCGCTGCCCGCCCAGCATCTCGTACATCACCACGCCGAACGCGAACAGATCGGATCGTGCGTCAACGCGCTTGCCCTCGGCTTGCTCCGGCGACATGTACGCGGCCGTACCTACGACTCGCCCTGCCTGCGTCACGGCGGCTTCGACAGACGTGGCCGTTACGGTTGCTGCGGTCGCGTCGATTCTGGGGATCTGTTTGGCCAGCCCGAAGTCGAGCACTTTCGCACCGGCTGGCGTGATCATCACGTTCGATGGTTTCAAATCGCGATGCACGATGCCGTGTGCGTGCGCGGCTGCGAGCGCATCCGCGATTTGAACTCCGTACTCGATGGCCTGGCTCACAGGCAATGGACCTCGCCCGAGCATCTCGGCGAGCGTCTCTCCCTCCAGCCGCTCCATGACGAGATAACTGGGTCCAACATCGAAGATGGTGCAGATGTGGGGATGGTTGAGCGCCGCGGCCGAGCGAGCTTCGCGCTCGAACCGTTCACGCGCGGCCGGATCGTCGGCAAGCGGCTCGGCCAACACCTTTACGGCCACTTCTCGATCGAGGCGAGTGTCCGTGGCGCCGTAGACCTGCCCCATGCCGCCTTGGCCAAGCAGCGTATGGATTTCGTAGGGGCCGAGCCTGGTGCCGGTGATCAAGACCACGGTCCTGCGTTGTGGGAATGACCAGTCTACTGCCGGCCGCTATGTGTGCGTAGGGTGACTTCAGAACGACACACGCAGGGCGAGGCGCACCGATCTCGGCTGAGCTGGATGAGTGTGAACATCCCCCTTCTTTGTCTAGAACTTCACCCGCGCAGTGACCGACACGAGCCGCGGAATCGAGTACTGACCTGGGGTGAACTCACTCTCCTGGGCGACGAGGTAGAGGTTGTTGGCGATGTTCTCGACGTCGATCTGCAGCGACAACCGAGGACGACGGTTCTGGGCGCGAAGCAAATCGATGCCAGCAGCGATGTTTGCGGTGAAGTGACCGGGCACTCGCTCGGCGTCCGCAGCGGAGACCGCGTGCGTGTGATCGGGCGATCCTTCCGCGCCGCTTTCGACCACGTCGCCGCCTTCGGTCGGCGTGCCGCTGCCGTACTCGAGCGCGGTGGATGCGAACAGGCCCGAGCCTGCGTGACGATATGACAGGCCGGCCGTGAGCGTGTGCGTCTGGTCCATCGGCGCAAGGAATCGTCCCGGCTCGAGATGCTCGGCTTCTGTCACGAAGCCTCCGGTCGCCGGGTTGTAGAAATAGACGCGGCCGAGCGCGTAGTTCAGGTACCCGTTCACGCCATAGCGTGTGAGCAGAGGCAGCTCCGCGCGGGCTTCCATGCCGTACGCACGTGCGCGATCGAAGCTCGCGTACGAGTAGATGCGCGCATCCGGCCACACCGTCGTATGCACCGGGTTGTCGCTGGTTCGATAGTAACCGGTGAGTCCGAGCCGCACCCGACCTGCCGGCGCCGATGCGCCAAGCTCGAATTGATGCTCTGTCGTCGGCTGCACCGGCGGAAGCGCCTCGCCGATTTCGCGAAGCCGCGACGTGAGTCCGGCGCCGCTCGACAGCACGCCTTCGATGGGTGGGGGCACGAAGAAGTTGTTGTACGAGGCGTGGATCACCGCGCCGCCGCCGACTTCCATCGCCACGTTCACGCGCGGACTCACGTGCGTGTCGGTGATCAGCAGATCGTAGCGATCGACGCGCACGCCGACGTCGGCTGTGACCCGACGTCCGAACTGCACGGTATCCTGAACGTAGCCGCTGATCTGACCGCCCGACTCGCGTCCGTTGAAATCGATGACGTTATCCGTGATGTGAATGTGCGGCAGGCCGACGAGATGCGCGAAATCGCGAAAGCCGCTGTAGTTGTACGCGATCGTCTCGTTCGGGCTCAGGCGCACGGCGTCGAGGCCGGCTTTGATCGAGTGCGCCCCGGCGAGCCGCGTCATGTCGACTTTGCCGCCGGTCGTCCTCAGCTTGCGTTCGAGCGCTGCGCTGGCCGTGAGGGGGCCAGTCGCCGGCGACAGTTCGAGCCGCGACCATCGCTGATAGAACGATGCGCCGATCGTTTGGTACGTTGATGCGCGATTCCATCCGACGATAGCGGTCTGTTGTCGTGTGCGCTCGCTGGCCTCCGCGAGTGGCCGCAGCTCCACGTCCTGAGGCGTCTTCGGGATCTCGAAGGTGCTGCCGTCATCCATCACCGTGGCGCGGAGCAATCCTGCGCTTCCGAGATTGCCGTCGATCTGTACGAAGCCGTGGCCGCCGCGCGCGTGATCGTGAATGGCATCGGGTGCCGGCGGGCTCAGGAACCGATCCGACGCGAACATCGACCCGAACGCGTAGTACCCGATTCGCGGCTGATGGCCGCCGTACTCGCCCGACACGCTGCGCCGCCCGGCTTGCCCGCCGTTCACGGTGGCGCCGCCGGAATGATCCATGCGCAGTCCCGACTTGGTGACGATATCGACGACGCCGCCGAATCGATTGCCGTACTCGGCAGGGAAGCCGCCAGTCATCACATTGGCAACGTCGATCACGTCGGGACTGATGCCCGAGGAGAACACGGCATGTGAGTTCTCCCAGAACGCCACGCCGTTGATGAACGGATTGAGCGCCACCTCTTCGCCGCGGATGTGAACGAAGTCGTCGTGGCCGCGAATCATGCCTGGCGCGGCGGTGACGATCGCATCGGGCAGGGTGGTCCGCTCGGTGACCGGCACCAGCTCCAGCCGATCGCTCGTCAACGTCGTCGAGCTCGGCGAGTGTGTACCCGGAAGGGAGATCGCTTCAGCGTTGACATCGACAGTCACGGTGACCGGACTGAGATCGAGGGCGAGGGTGACCGCTCGAATCTCGCGAGGCTCGGCGACAATGCGCACTTCTTTCGTCGAGAAGCCTTGCGATGAGCCGCGCACCACGTACTCGCCAGGCGCGACGTTCGCAAACGCAAAGCGTCCGTCGGCGTCGGCGGTCGTCTCGATCGAGGCCTGCGTCGCGCGTGACACGAGCGCGATCGTCCCTTGTCCGATCGGCGAGCCATTGGCCGCAGCGAGAAGTTGGCCGCGCACGACCGCCTCGCTTTGTGCGAGTACACGATTCGGCGCGAGCACGAGAAGCGACCACACCGCCGCAAGGGAAACCCCGAACGCCTTCCAACGCATGACTCCTCCGAGGAAAACGGAGTTCCGCCTAAAGGCGGACACCACGTACAGAAACAGAGGTCCGGCTAAAGCCGGACACGACGTACGCAGGGAATTACGCGCGGGGCGGTGGGAGATCGGGTTCGAAGGGGCGAGCGATGACGTGACGATCGTAGCGAGCCGTCGGCACGGTCACGCGAATTGGGACGAGCCGTTCAGACAATGCGGGCGGAGCCAGCGTGATGAAGAGGGACGCGAGCGTCGAGCTCGAGTCGGGCGCGCCGCTGCGCACGACGCAATCGGTCGGCTTCGGCATGTTGTGCCGGTGCATCGGACACATCGCGCCGGGTCCGTGTCCGCACTGGCATTCGGCCTGTTCCTGGTGTTCGGCGGCTGCCCACACGAGCATCGGCGCAGCCAACGCTGCCGTCAGCTGACAGACAAGCCACACACAGGCTATCGAGCGCCGGCCAGTCACCAGCATCACAGCAATCCTACTCCTCACGACGCTAAATGCGAATTCGTCATCGGTTATTCCATCAACGGCGCCCGTCGCACGCGCGTTCGATCTCGGACACCGGTCCGTCCCAGCCGCGGACAGCGGCACGCGAAAAATATCGGATTTGTTCCGGATCCGAACGGCACGGCGATTGACTTAGCCGCGAAGGATTTCGTCCGAGGACCGAGGATTAGACGGAGGCTCCATGCGACCCGCGACGTTCCTGGGTGGGCTCCTTCAGGACATTCGATATGCGGCCCGCGTCGTGATGCGGCAGCCGGGCACGACTTTCATCATCGTCCTCTCGCTCGCGCTCGGCATCGGTGCCAACACGCTCATCTTCAGCCTCGTGAACGGCATCCTCCTTCGCTCGCTTCCATACCCCGAGCCCAATCGGCTGGTGCAGCTATACCCCACGCCGCCGAACCGGCCCGAGCAACGAAGCCGGTTCAACGCCGCGATCTGCATGGACCTCCCCTCGAAGGAGTCGTTCTTCACGGCCGCGGGTTGCTACATCGGGGTCGCGGGGAACGTCGCCGATCCCGAGGACGCATTGACGACAGGGCCGGAGTGGCTGGACGGCGAGATGCTCACGTATCACTCCGTGCAGGCGCTCGGCGTCAAGCCGATCATGGGCCGATGGTTCACGCAGGCCGAGGATCACGGCGATGCCGAGAAGGTGATGCTGATCAGCTACGACCTGTGGCAGCGCCGCTTCAACGGCACCCCCGACATTCTGGGCAAGCGTCTCCGCGTCGCCGACTTTGGTGGCAATGATTCGCCGAGCACCATCATCGGCGTCTTGCCGCCAGGCTTCCACTTCGCCAACTCCACCTCGGACTACTTTGTGCCGCTGCGGGCGACGGGCCGAGGGCGTAACAGCCCGGCGCGGAACCGCGAGATCGTTGCCCGCTTGAAGGACGGCGTCACGCTGCAGCAGGCGCAGTCCCAGGCCGATCAACTGGCCCGTGAATTCGGCGAAGCGACGCCGCAGAACAAGGGCTGGGGTATTCGAGTCATGCCGCTCGACGAATCGATGGTCGGCGGGAATCTGCGGTCCGCGTTCCAGATCCTGCAAGGCACCGCCGCGCTCGTGCTGCTGATCGCCTGCGCGAATGTTGGAGGCTTGCTGCTCGCGCAGGGGATGATGCGGCAACGCGAGTTTGCGGTTCGCGCTGCGGTCGGTTCGGGACGCGGACGGATCATTCGCCAGCTCCTCACTGAAAGTCTCGTGCTGGCGTCAGTGGGCGCCGTCGTCTGCCTGATCGTCGTCAGGCTCGGCATGAGCGCGCTGCTCAAGTGGCTGCCGCAGTGGTTGCCGCGGCTCAATGAAGTGTCGCTGAGTCCCACGGTCCTGGCGTTCACGGCCGTCGTGTCGCTCCTGACGGCGATTGTCTTCGGCATCCTGCCGTCGCTGCAGTCGTCGCGATTGGATCTCTCGACGGCGTTCAAGTCCGGGAACCGATCAGCGACCTCGTCGCCGGGCAAGCTGCGACTGCGCAGCGCGTTCGTGGTGCTGCAGATCTCGACGGCGCTCGTGCTGCTGACCGGCGCAGGGCTGTTGATCAATACGCTGATTCGCCTGACCAGCGTCGACACCGGCATCGATCCGAGAAACCTCACGACCTTCGAGATGGCGTTCACCGGTCGCGGCTTCTTCGGTGCCACCGGCAAAGTCACGCCGATCGGTTCGCTCGAATTCGAACTGAGCCCGCGCATCAACACGGTGGTCAACCAGATTCGAGATCGCGTCGCCGCCTTGCCGGGCGTCGAGGGCGTCACGACGATGCGATCGAGCACACCGCTCGGTGGATCGAACTTCTATCCGTTCACGATCGCAGGACGCACGCCGCCGTCCGAAAAAGACGCGCCGGGGGCAGGGTGGATGCCCATTGGCGCCAACTATTTCAAGGTGCTGCAGGCGCCCCTCGTGCGCGGGCGCGAGTTCACGGATTTCGATACGCTGACCTCGCCACCGGTCGCCCTCATCAACGCCGCGATGGCGAAGCGGTTCTGGCCGAATGAAGACCCGATCGGCCAAACGATCTCCGTGCAGTTCTACAACGACCAGCCGCGGCAGATCGTCGGCATCGTGCCCGACATCCGGTCCAACCTGCGCAACCGCGATCCTCAGCCGATGATGTACGTGCCGCACTTACAGCTGCCGACGATTCAGGCCGGAATCACCGCGTTCGGTCTCGAGGACGTGGTGTTCGTCGTCCGCTCGCGCGCGCGTATCGACGACTGGCTGCCTGGCGCACGTGCGGCGGCCAAGGAGTTGGACCCCGCGCATGCGGTCAACAACGTGCAGTTGGTGTCGGCGTTCGCAGCGCGACAGACCCAGGGGTTCCGGCAGTACGTGATTCTGCTGGGCGTGTTCAGCGGCATCGCGCTGCTGCTAGCGGTCGTCGGCGTGTACGGCGTGATGAGCCACTCGGTCACGCAGCGCACCAACGAGATCGGCATCCGCGTCGCCTTCGGCGCGTCGGCGCGCAACGTGCTCGGCACGATCCTCGGCCGAGGCCTGATCGTCATCGGCGTCGGCATGGCGATTGGTCTTGCGGCGTCGCTGTCGCTCACGAAGATCATCGAGCGATCGCTCTATGGAGTCACGGCGACAGATCCGACGACGTATACCCTCGTCTTGCTGACGCTGTTCGTGGTCGCGTGCCTCGCGTGCTATGTACCGGCGCGTCGTGCGCTCGACGTCGACCCTCTAGCGGCAATGCGTCAGGACTAGAACGGATGAGCAGCACGACAGGCTGAGCCGCCTTTGACTCAGCACTGCCTGTTTCACATCGTGGGAGCGGCGTTTGCAAGCGAAGAACGGCAACGCCGCTCATGAAGACCGACCAACAACTCACAGCTGATACGAGTGCTCCGCGGCAGACGTCACCACTGTGGCTGGCGTCGCTCGATCGTGGAGAAACGATCGATCCGCATCACGGCAGACCGTTGATCTTCCATGGCTACACCGTGCTGGCGGCCGAGGCGGACGGCACGATCGGCGGCGACACGCTTGGACTCTACGACTACGACACGCGCATCCTGTCCAAATACCGCCTGCTGATCGATGACCAGCTTCCGCAATGTGATACCAGCGCCATCGTCGAGAGCGACTACTGGGCCGGACTACTGACGGTCGCTCGTCCGGGTCCCGATGCGCGCGGGCCCAGGCTGCCGCAGGATGCGATTGCCGTCGAACTCCGCCGCCGCGTGGGGAGCGGTATGGCCGAACAGCTGATCGTGCGCAACGACAGCATGGCCGAAACCGAGACGACGCTCCGCCTCGAGCTCGACGCGGATTTCAGGGACATCCTCGCGGACGAGGCCGTTCAGTACCGCAGAACGACCACTCGCCGCTGGAACGACCGCGACCGCACGCTGACGTTCGATCATCAGGCTGACGCGAACGGCCGGCGGGTACATCGCGCACTTCGCATTCGCGTCGTCGAGGCCGATTCGGCACCAACCGATCAGGGTGAGGCGATCGCCTTTCGGCTCAGACTGGCGCCACGAGCATCGTGGAGCGCGACGCTGTCGTACGAGTCGCTCGTGGACGATCAGTGGCGCATACCGCATGTCGACGCGTTCGTGCAGGCGAATACCCGCGACCAGTTGCGTCTGCAGTGGCGTCTGCAGCGCGCTCGGGTGGATTCGCCGCACCCGGTGTTCGCGTCCGCGTACGAGAACGCCGCCGAGGACCTGTTCGCGTTGCGGGCGTGGGAACTGGATACGGCACCGGACGCGTGGGTGCCGAACGCGGGAATGCCGAACTATACGGGACTGTTCGGGCGCGATTCGCTCACCTCCGCGTGGCAGGCGGCGTTGCTGGGACCGGAAATGCTGCGCGGCGTACTCGCGCGAATCGCCGACACGCAAGCGAAGGACGACTCGGCGTGGCATGACCGCGAGCCGGGCAAGATGATTCACGAGATGCGGCGGGGACCGCTCTCGGATCTGGAGTTGATTCCTCAACGCGCGTACTACGGTACTCAAACGACATCCGCGGCGTTTGTGCTGGCGCTCTCCGAATACTGGCATTGGACGGGAGACATATCCGCATTACGGCATTACCGTGACGCGGCGCTCGCCGCGCTCGAGTGGGCGCGGCGCTTTGGCGATCGTGACGAGGATGGGTTTCTCGAGTACGACAGCCGCTCGCCGCGTGGATTGAAGAACCAGGGCTGGAAAGATTCGGGCGAGGCCATTCGCTATCCCGACGGCCGGATCGTGGACAACCCGATCGCGACGGTCGAGGAACAGGCGTTCTATTGGCTCGCGCTGCAGCGCATGGCGGAGATCCTCGTGGCGCTCGGTGAAGAAACGCGCGCCGGAGAATTCGCGCAGCGCGCGCAACGACTGCGCGAGCAGTGGCACGACACGTTCTGGATGCCCAATCACCGTTTCTATGCGATAGCGATTGGGCCCGACAAGCAGCGCGTTGAATCGATTGCCTCCAATCCAGGCCACGCGCTGGCGGCGGGTCTGGTCCCCATCGATCGAGCCGAGCAGTGTGCCGCTCGCTTGATGGCCCCCGACATGTTCTCGGGGTGGGGAATCCGCACGCTCTCCAGTGAGCATCCCTCGTACAACCCGCTTGCCTATCATCTGGGAACCGTCTGGCCGGTCGAGAACGCCACGTTTGCGCTGGGATTCAAGCGCTATGGGCTCGATGCGCATCTGGAGCGACTGGCAGACGGTGTGTTCGCGGCGGTCGCGCACTTCCGCGGGTGTCGTCTGCCGGAAGCACTCGGTGGGCACGGACGCGAGGAGACACCGATTCCGACGATCTACCCGCGATCGAATGCCCCGCAGGCGTGGAGTGCCAGCGCGCTCGTGTTGTTCGTGCAGACCCTGCTCGGCATCTATCCATTCGCGCCCGCGAGAGTCATCGCGCTCGTGCGGCCGCACCTGCCCGAGTGGCTGCCCGCGGTCATGGTGCGAAACATTCGGATCGGCGACGCCACGGTATCGATCCGATTCGAACGTACGCGGGCCGGCGCAACCGCGTTCGACATCGTCGAACAGAGCGGGTCACTGTTCGTTGTCGAAATGCCGCCTCCGCAAGACGTGAATCCGGCGACGCAAACGTGGGATGAATCCGTTCGAACCTGGCTACTCGATCGAGCTCCTGGCCGCCTGGCGTCGGCGCTGCGCCTCGCCCTCGGCGTCGAACCGTAGAGCGCAGCTTCAGCCTGCGCGTGACCTCGACGCGACGCGGCCAATCCTTACGTCGAATTAATGTGTCGCGCGCGGCGCCGATATAGACTCGTGGCGCCATGACCGCCGCACGAGTCTGCAGATACGGATTGGCCGCCCTGCTCATGTCGCTTCCCGCATGCACGCCTGCGCCCGCACCTCCGAAGGAATCGGACATCGTCGCGATCGTCGATAAGTTCTACGGGGCGGTGAAGGCCGGCGACAAGAAGACCGTGATGGGACTCATTGCGCCCGACGCCGTCTTCGTGGAATCGGGAAAGATCGAAACCCGAGCCGAGTACGAGGCGAACCATCTGCCCGCGGACATCGAATTCGAGAGCCAGACCAAAGGGACGAGAGGTCCAGCCAAGGTCACGTTTGCCGGCGACACCGCCTGGGTGATCTCCAGAGCCGAGTACGACGAAGGCAATCCCGAGAAGTACATCAACACGCAGTTGATGGTGCTCACGCGCGACGCGGGTGAATGGCGCATCCGATCGATCAGCTGGTCGACGAACCAGCCGTAGGAATACGCCTGAAAGTTTGACAGCCTCGGTCACATCGTCGAGGATCAGAGACGCGATGCGTGTTTTCAGTCTGAGGCGTTTACGGCTCGTTGCCGCGGTGTTGGCCGGGGTGATGACCGTGGCGGTGTCGGTGAACTGCTTCACGCCGAGCCGGTCGCAAGCGGAGAAAGACTGCTGCGCGAAGATGTCCAACGACTGCGGCCGTCTGGGCCAGGCACATGAGTGCTGCCGGTCCGAGGCGCCGCGCGTCGATCAGGGATCCGCGGTGCCGCGCATCTCGCTCGCACCGCCCGTCGTAACCGCGATCGCTGTGTTCGCGCCCGACTTCGTGATCTCGCCACCGGTCGCGGATCACCCAGCCTTCTCTGCGTGTTCGGTGAAACCGCCCGGTCTTCCAACGTACTTGCTGGGTTCGTCCCTCCGCATCTGATTCCTTCGCTGTCCCGCTGATCAGTCGTCGTCTGTCGCGCGTGGTGTCGATGCGCGAGCGACGTGTTGCCCCTCGGCTGCCATGTGCGTCGTGGCCGGTGGGCGCGCTCATGGTCAAGGTGAAGTCATGCGAAGAGTTCTCTGTGCGACGGTCCTCGTCTTTGGATTGATTGGGTCTGCGGACGTCTCCGCGCAAGCACCGGCGCTCGCGCCGGAGGGCGGCCCGCCGCTGACGCTGCGGCAAGCGGTTGACGAAGCGCTGCGAAGCAATCCGCTGCTTGCGCACCTGCGCGCGCAGTTCGAGGCGCAGCGCCTGCGGCCGGCGCAGGAGCGGTTCCTCATGCCGCCCACGCTCGAAGCGCAGATCTGGCAATGGCCGATCAACACGCTGAACCCGGCCAACACCAGTATGTACATGCTCACGATCACCCAGGACTTTCCTGGCCGTGGCAAGCGTCAGCTGCAGCAGACACTGGCCGAGAAAGACGCTGATATCGCGGCCAACGAGATCGCCCTCCGCGCCCACGAAGTCGTCGAACGCGTCAAACGCGCGTACGCCGATCTATATCTCAGTCGCAAGGCGATCGAGATTCATCAGGACAGCGTCTCGCTGCTGCGAGAGTTCGCCGAGGCGTCGACGATCAAATACACCGCAGGGCGGAACTCGCAGCAGGATGTGCTGAAGCCTCTCGTCGAGGTCTCGAAGCTGCACGAAGACCTGCTGATGCACCAGGAGACGGCGGCACGCGCCATCGCGCAGCTCAATACCCTTTTGAATCGGCCACCAGACGCGCCTATCGGAGCCGTCGCCGAGCCGCAAGAGCGCGTGCTGGTTGCCGCCTCCGACGAGTTGCAGCGCGTCGCCCTCGAGCGCCATCCAGAACTGCGAGGCGCGGCCTTAGGCGTCGAGCGTGCGCAGGCCGCACTCGCCGTCGCCAGCGGCGCGTACAAACCCGACTTCACCGTTGGCGGCGGCTACATGCTGATGCCCGGCGATCACGACGCGTGGACGGCATCTGTCGGCATCACGTGGCCGACGGCGCGATGGGCGCGCGGTCGTCTCGATGCGCAGAAAGCGACCGCGTCCGCCGAGCTCGATGCTGCGCGCGCGCAGCAGCGCGTCACGGAAAGCCAGGTGCGGCTGGCGGTTCACGACGCCTACATTCGCGTGAAGTCGGCGGAGCAGCGCGCGGCGCTTCTGCGCACGACGGTTGTGCCGCAATCACAACACACCCTCGACGTCGCGCGCGTCGCCTACCAGACCGATCGCGTCGATTTCCTGGCGCTCATCGACAATCAACGCCAACTGCTCGACGCGCAGCTCGGCTACTACCGGGCGCTCAGCGATCTCGATCAGTCCCTCGCCGATCTCGAACGAACGGTCGGCGACGAGCTCTCCCCCCAGATGTTTCGCGCGCCCGATGCGCACGAGGTCCACTGATCATGGCCGGCATCTCTCGTCGCGTCGTCACTGGACTCGCGATTGCCGTCGTTGTCGTGGCAGTCGCCATTGCCGCCTATGCGTTTCGCGAGCGTCTGGCTCGCATTCCGATGCTTGGACGAGCCACGGCTCCTGCTGAACGCGTACTGCCCGCGCCGGCCGCGATTGGCGCGCCCGCTACCGCGGATCCAGCGCGGGGCGACGTGCAGATCGATCTGCAGCGTCAACAGCTGATCGGCGTCCGCGTGGTGGCGGTCGAACGCACGCCGTTGACCGGCGCGGTACGGACGATGGGGATCGTTCGCTACAACGAGACCCGTCTGGCGGATGTCAACGTGAAGCTCGATGGATGGATCCGAGAGCTATACGTCGACTACACGGGGCAGGCCGTCACGAAGGGCCAACGCCTGTTCTCGTTCTACAGCCCCGATTTGCTCGCGACGCAGAACGAATACCTGCTCGCTCTCAAGACCCGCGATCAATTGCAGACCTCGCCGGTTCGCGACGCGCACGAGTATGCCGATCGGCTCGTCGACGCGGCACGTCAGCGGCTCGCGCTCTGGGACATTCCTGCCGACCAGATCGAGATGCTCGAGAAGACGCGTCAGCCACTTGCCACGGTGACCTTTCCGTCGCCGGCACGCGGATACGTGGTCGAGAAGCAGGTTGTCCAGGGGATGCACGTCACGCCCGGGCAGATGCTCTACAAACTTGCCGACGTGTCCGACGTATGGGTTGAAGCTGAGGTCTACGAACAAGAGCTGGCGGCAGTCCGCGTCGGCCAGCGTGCGGTGGTGACGCTCGATGCGTATCCTGGCGAGTCGTTCTCGGGTCGCGCGATCTATGTCTATCCCTTCGTCGAGGAGAACACGCGCACAGTGAAAGTACGCTTCCAGTTCGACAATCCGCGCGGGCGCCTCAGACCAGGCATGTTCGCCAACGTGCAGCTGCAGGAATCATCCGGCAACGGCCTCACCATCCCTGCGAATGCCGTCGTTGATTCTGGTACGCAACAAACCGTCTTCGTCGCCCGAGGTGAAGGCTCCTTCACGCCGCGGCAGGTGAAAACCGGTCGCCGACTGGGCGACCGGATCGAGATCCTCTCCGGTGTGAAAGAAGGCGAGCAGGTGGCGACCAGCGCCACGTTCTTCCTCGACTCGGAGAGCCAATTGCGCGCCGGCTTGCAGAACTACGAGGCGCCGCCAGGCGCCGGCGGATCATCGGCGAGCCGCCCCACGCTCGACATCACGTTCCGCCCGCAGCCCAATCCGCCGAAGA
>Ga0075424_100000451_pt1 | contig 31882 bp, 27 predicted proteins | sample SoiMethybrSBSTD3_FD_75301 | JGI IMG/M metagenome (GOLD analysis project Ga0075424, IMG submission 75301) | Bulk soil microbial communities from a Populus tree surrounding site in Tennessee, USA - Soil MetaG P. TD hybrid SBSTD3 | ecosystem: Environmental > Terrestrial > Soil > Tree plantation... | reverse complement strand
TGCCGGTCGCGCGACACGTAGGCGTCCGAATGGGTCGTGAAGTACGAGCTCACCCGGGCGTTCGGGTTCACGTGCTCTGCCGCTGCGATTGCGCGCGTGATTCCCGGAACCGTGGTCACGCCGGCGGAGGGGTCGTGGAAGACCAGCACCAGCGGCGGCTGGTCGCCGTTCCCGAACGTCTTCACGATCTGCTGATTCGCCTGGTAGGACGACGAGCCCGGGATGGAGAACGTGGTCAGGAAGCGGCTCGTCGCCCGCGGCGCCGCGAAGGCGCCGAAGATCGTGAGCGCCACCCAGATGGCGACCACCACCTTGCGATGGCGAAGCATGATCTTGCCGATCTCCCGGAGCATGAGTCGCGTAGACTACCATCAGCCAATATGAACGTCAACAAGGTTGATAATCCTGATGATGGATCATTTCCGGGAGCGGATGGCGCGGTCGACGGGCCGACGAGGGTGCCGGCCGCCCTCGCGCCCCACGTGGGGTTCCTGGTCTTCGCGGCGTTCATGCACGCGCAGCGCACCGCGGTCGCGGCGCTCCGCGGCGAGCTCCACCCGCGGCTGCTGGTCGTCCTGCGGGCGATCGACGAGGGCCCGATCTCACAGGGCGAGCTGGGCGCGCGGCTCGACCTGGGCCGGACCACCATGGTCGGCATCGTCGACGCGCTCGAGGCCCGGCGGCTCGTGGAGCGGCGGCGCGACCCGGCCGACCGGCGCGCCTACCAGCTGGTCGTCACGCCGGCGGGCGCGGAGGCCCTGGCCCGGTTCGGCCCGGTGCTGCGCCGGTGCGAAGGCGAGATCCTGGGGCGGCTGTCCACGGACGAGCGGGCGCGGCTGAACGAGCTGCTTCGTCGGCTGCTCGCCGGCTTCGAGGACACCAGGCTGCCGAAGTCGCTGATGGACCGGCCCGGGTTCCTGCTCGCCCGCTCGCACCTGCGGTTGCGGACAGAGTTCGAGCGCGCGCTCGAGCCGGCCGGCATCCAGGCCCGCCACTTCGGGGCGCTCGCCATCTGCGCCCACACGCCGGGCTCGCAGCAATCGCTCGCACGCGAGCTCGGGGTGAGCGGCACCATCGTCGTCGAGCTGGTCGACGCGCTCGAGCAGCGCGGTCTGGCCGAACGCCGCCAGAACGCCCTCGACCGCCGCTCCTACATCATCGCCCCGACCGCACAGGGAATGGCCGCGCTCGCGCATGCGCGCGGCGCTCTGGCCGAGATCGACGACCGGATCGCGGGAGCCGTCGGTGGCCGCGACGCCTTCGCCGAGCTCGCGGCCCTGCTCCGGAAGATGCTGGGGGTCTCCTGACCGCTACGGCTCGGCCGGGATATGGCCGCCGCTCCAGGCCCGGCACGCGATCTGCAGCGCCAGCCGCTGGCGGGGGTCGTCGAGGTCGGCCGCGAGCAGGGCGCGGATCCGCTTCATCCGGTGCGCGACCGCGTTCGGGTGGAGGTGCAGCGCAGCGCCGCTGCGCGAGAGCGACCCCCAGCAGTCCAGGTAGACGCGCAGGGTCTCGATCGCCGTCGCGGCCTTCGCGTCGCCGAGCTTCACGAGCGGCGCCAGGAGGCCGGCCGCCGATGCCTGCCCGGCCGGCGAGCCGGCCAGCTCCCGTACGAGGCCGTCGGGATCCGCGGCGTCGAAGGGGAAGGGAACGTCCCACGCGCCGCTCGCGCGCGCCCGCGCCAGCGCCGCCCGCGCCTCGCCGGCATCGCGGCCGACGCCGCAGACGACGGGCACCGGCAGGCGCTCGATCACCGCGGCCGCCACCCGGGCGCCGTCGCCGTCGCCCCGCAGGCGCACCGACGCGTCCTCGCGGGCGGCGTGCCATCCGGCGGTGCGGGCCACCCGGAGCGCCTCCAGCATGACGAGGTCGCCACCGTCACGGCCCACGGGCTCGAGGTGGACGACCACAGAGCCCTCGGCCGGCGGCTCGGCCTGCGCGCCGGCACGCGCGAGGGCGTCGGCGACGAGCCGGCAGCCGATGCGGATCGCCGTGTCCTTCCGGTCGGCGACGACCAGGCCGTCGCGGACGCTGACCTGCGCCCCGAGCGCCGCCGACGCCGCGATCAGGATCGCCTCGGCGCCCTCCGGCTCGGCATGCTCGATCGCGGTCGCCGCCGCCGCCAGCCGCAGCAGCACGGCGTCGGCGTCGGCCCGCAGCACCTCGTCGAGCGTCGCGACGAGGGCGGCGGGGTCCTCGCCGATGCCGATCGCAAGCAGCGCGACGCGGGCGCCGCTGGCTGCCCGGATCACCGCCTGCGAGGTCGTCGCCCGCCCGTACAGCGCCAGGCCCGCCAGCTCCCGCTCACCGGCGACGCCGAGTAGGTCGATCAGACCGCGTCCCGACGCGCTGCGCGACGCCCGCCGGGTGAGGAGGACGAGCTCGCCGCGGCGGGCCTCTCCGGCTCGCGCCGTCTCGTCGACCAGGCTCACGCCCTCGACCGTCCGCGCGTCCCAGGGGCCGGCGACCAGGGTCAGGTCGAGGCCCGGATCCTTGCGCAGGACGTCGTCGAGTCGCACCGCCCAATCATGTCATGGACACAACATTCCGTCGGATGTTGGTCTCGCGACACATTGACCGGGGGTGTCGCCGGGCGTCAGAGTGGTCGGCATGCCAACCAGGATCGCAGTCGACGTCGGCGGCACCTTCACCGATCTCGTCCTCAGCGACGAGGACACCGGGCGAATCGTGATCGGCAAGATGCCCACCGTTCCCGACGCGCCCGACGAGGGCGTGCTGGGCGTGCTCGGCTCCGTGCTGGCGGCGGGCGACGTGGCCGCCTCGGAATACTTCCTGCACGGCACGACCGTCGGCCTGAACGCGCTTCTGGAGAACCGCGGGGCGCTGGTCGGGCTGCTGTGCACGAGCGGGTTCCGGGACGTCCTCGAGGTGCGCCGGGGAGACCGCGGCGATCCCTACGACCTGTTCTGGCGGGCGCCGGCGCCCATGGTCGAGCGTCACCTGCGCGTTCCCGTCCGCGGACGCATCCGCGCGGACGGCGCGGAGCACGTCCCGCTGGAGCCGGCCGACGTGACGGCGGCGGCAGCCTCCTTCACCGACCACGGCGTGGATGCCGTGGCGATCGCCTTCATGAACGCCTACGCCAACCCGGCCCACGAGCTCGAGGCCGAGCGGCTGCTCCGCGATGCGGGCTTCACGGGCGACATCTCGCTCTCGCACCGGGTCTCGGGCGAGTACCGCGAGTACGAGCGCACGTGCACCACCGTGATCGACGCCTTCGTCCGCCGCCGTCTCGGCGACTACCTCGCCCGCGTCGAGGGCGGCCTGGGCGGCAAGGGCTTCACGGGCGGGTGCATGATCATGCGCTCGGGCGGTGGCGCGATGACGTTCGGCGAGGCGTCGGGCCGGCCGTTCGAGACGATCCTCTCCGGCCCCGTCGCGGGTGCCCGCGCCGTCGCCGACCTGGCGCGTGAGCTCGACCTGCGCCACGCGATCGCCGCCGACGTCGGCGGCACCAGCTTCGACACCTGCCTGATCGACGACGGCCGCCCGCCGGTGCTGTACCAGGGCGAGGTCGTCGGCCTCCCCATCCAGACACCGTGGATCGACGTCCGCTCGATCGGCGCCGGTGGCGGCTCGATCGCCTATGTCGACTCCGGCGGCCTGCTCCGCGTCGGTCCGCAGAGCGCAGGCGCCGACCCGGGACCTGCCTGCTACGACCGGGGCGGCGAGCACGCCACGGTGACCGACGCGGCGCTCGCCCTCGGGATGATCCCCGCCGCCCACATCGCGGGAGACGTGCCGCTCGTGCTCGACCTGGCCGAGCGCGCGCTGGGCCGCCTGGCGGAGCCCCTCGGCCTCGGCTCGGTCACCGAGGTCGCCTGCGGGGTGATCCGCATCGTCGCCGCGCAGATGGCCGACGCCATCCGCAGCGTCACCATCGAGCGCGGCCGCGACCCGCGCGAGGCGGCGCTCGTCGCCTTCGGCGGCGCCGGGCCGCTCTTCGGCACCGTGCTGGCCGACGAGCTCGGCGTCAGCACGGTCATCGTCCCCCCGTACGCCGGCAACTTCTCGGCCGTCGGCCTGCTCGGAGCAGACCTCGCCCGCAGCGTCTCGCGCACGCGCGTCACCCGGCTCTCATCCGACGGGCTGGCCGAGGCCGGCGCCATCGCGGAGCAGCTGTTCGGAGAGCTCGACGTGCGCAGCTCGGGCGAGCCGAGGCGGACCGTGCGGGAGGTGCACATGGACATCCGCTTCGTCGGACAGGAGCACACGCTGACCGTTCCCGTCCCGGCCCCCGGAGGCGCCGTCGAGGGCGACCCGGAGCCGGTGGCCGAGCGATTCCTCGACGAGTACGAGCGGACGTTCGGCTCGATCCTCGACGAGGAGCTCGAGATCGTGTGCGTGCGCGCGCTCGCGACGACCCCGCTCGAGTACAGCCCCGTGCCTCCCTCGGCCGTCGCGAGCAACGGCGACGGCGCGAGCGGGAACGAGTCGGTGCAGGCCTGGTCGTTCACCGGCGCCGAGCTGACCGCGTTCGCCGTGATCGACCGCTCCCACCTCGCACCCGGGGCGACGATCGACGGCCCGGCGATCGTGCGCGAGCAGACGGCGACCACCTACGTCGACCGTGGGTTCCGGGCGGCGGTCCATCGCAGCGGCGCGCTGATGCTGGGTAGGGGCGGGGACGCATGAGCGCCCAGACGGTCGTCTCACGGGCGGGCTCCGGCCGCACGAGCGGCGTCGCCGACGCCGATCCGATCACGACCGAGATCGTCCGCCAGGGCCTGAACGCAGCGGCCGACCAGATGAAGCGGGCGCTGGTGCGCACGTCGTTCTCGCCGGTCATCTACGAGGTGCTCGACTTCGCCGCCGCGCTGTATGACCGCGACATCTGCCTGCTCGCGCAGGCGCCGACGCTGCCGGTCTTCATGGGCACGATGAGCTTCTGCGTGCGGGGCGCGATCGACGCGGTGGGCGGAGAGGCGGCGCTCGAGCCGGGCGACATCATCCTCTACAACGACCCGTTCGGCACCGGCTCGCACCCGCAGGACGCGGCCATGGTGATGCCGGTCTTCCTGCCGGCCGGCGACCTCGTCGGCCACGCCGCGATCAAGGCGCACTGGCTCGACATCGGCGGGAAGGAGCCCTACTCGACCGACACGGTCGATGTCTTCCAGGAAGGCACCATCTTCCCCGGCGTCAAGCTCTTCTCGCGCGGCCGTCTGGTCTCGGACATCTTCCGCTTCGCCACGGCGAACTCGCGGGTGCCCAAGATGGTCGCGGGCGACATCAATGCCACGGTCGTCGGCGTTCGCACCGGCGCCGCCGGTCTCGTCCGCGTCGTCGAGCGGTACGGGCTCGAGCGCTTCGACGAGGCGGTGGCCGCGATGTACGACCACGGCGAGGCGCTGGTCAAGGACTGGTTCGCGCGACTGCCGCAGGGGCGCTACATCGGCCGCGGCGAGATGGACTCGAACGGCGTCACCGACGACCCGGTGCCGTTCGAGGTGACGGTCGACATCTCCCCCGAGGGCGTGCGGCTCGACTTCTCGGACGGCCCGCCGCAGCAGGAGGGGCCGATCAACTGCCCGCTGCCGTCGACGGTGTCGGCCAGCCGCATCGCGATCTCGATGCTGGCCGGCGGCGGCACGGCGCCCAACGAGGGCCACTTCCGCCCGATCGAGATCGTGACGCGGCCCGGGACGGTGTTCCATCCGCTGCATCCGGCGCCGTGCTTCCTGTACGGCTGGATCGGCGACCAGTCGATCGAGGCGATCTACCAGGCGGTGGGCCAGGCGCTGCCGACGGCCGTGCCGGCGTGCAGCGGCGGCGACATCTGCGCGCTGGTCTGGTGGGGCACGCGCGAGGACACCGGCGAGCCGTGGACGGACGGCGCCCCGCACCCGATCGGCCAGGGCGCCTCGGTCCGCGGCGACGGCGCCAGCAGCCTGATGCACGTGTCGGAGGCGTCGACCCGGTGCACGCCGATCGAGGTGTGGGAGGCGAAGAACCCCTGGCTCCTGGAGCGGGTCGAGCTCGCCCAGGACTCGTGCGGGCCGGGCCGCGAGCGCGGCGGGCTGGGCCTCGACCTCTCGTTCCACATGCTCGAGGACGCCTGGCTGACGTCGGCGGTCGAGCGTACGAAGAACGCGCCTTGGGGGCTCGAAGGCGGCGGCGAGGCCCGCCCCAACTCGGTCGTGGTGGAGCTCCCCGACGGGACGCGCACCCGCTACTCGAAGGTCACCCGGCTGAAGGTGCCGAAGGGGGCCACCGTCCATCTCCATACCGGCGGCGGAGGCGGGTACGGCCCCCCTTCCGAGCGCGATCCTGAGGCGGTCCGCCGCGACCTGCGTGACGGGTACGTCTCGCAGGCCTACGTCAGCCGCCACTTCCCGCATGCAGTCGAGGGCGAGCCCTGAGCGGGCGCATCACCCGCATCGACGTCGAGCATCTCGCCCCGATGGCCCGGGGCTGTTCCGTGCTGGGCGCCGGCGGCGGCGGCGACACCTACACGAGCCTGCTGGCGGCCCGTCACGCGATCGAGCAGTTCGGGCCCGTCCGGCTCGTCGACCTCGAGGACCTGCCCGACGACGCCCTGATCATGCCCTGCGGCGGCATCGGGGCGCCGGTCGTCTCGATCGAGAAGCTCGGCACGGGCGAGGAGGGCCGCTGGCTGCGCGACGGGCTCGAGCAGGTGCGGAACGGGCGGGTGGCGGCCCTGATGGCGGGCGAGATCGGCGGCGCGAACGGGATGCAGCCGATCAACTGGGCGGCGCACATCGGCCTGCCGGTCGTCGACGCCGACGGGATGGGCCGGGCCTTCCCCGAGATCCCGCAGGTGACCATGGAGATCGCCGGGATCAGCGCCTCCCCGGCCGTCCTCGCCGACGAGCGGGGCAACCGCCTGGCGATCACCGCCGCCGACGGCGCCTGGATGGAGCGGATCGAGCGCACCCTCTCCGTCGAGTTCGGCGGGCGCGCGTCGGGGACCGAGTACTCGCTGACCGCCGCGCAGGCGCGCACCGCGACCGTGCGCGACTCGGTCACCCTGGCGATCCGGATCGGCGAGGCGATGGCCGCGGCCGACGAGCCGCTCGATGCGCTCCGTGCAACCGTCGGGGCGCGCGTCCTCGTGACCGGCAAGCTGACCGACGTCGAGCGCCGCGTCACGGGCGGGTTCGTCCGCGGCCGGGTGGAGGTGGGGGGCCTCGGCGAGCACCGCGGCCGCACCGTCGTGCTCGAGATCCAGAACGAGAACCTGGTGGCGCTCGACGGGGTCCGCGTGCTGGCGTCGGTGCCCGACATCATCACCGTGCTCGACAGCGAGAGCGCCGAGGCCATCCACACCGAGCGGCTCCGGTACGGGCAGCGGGTCGCCGTGGTCGCCTTCCCCTGCGACCCGATCTGGCGCAGCGCCCGCGGCCTTGCGCTGGCCGGGCCGCGTTCGTTCGGCTACGACTTCGACTACGTCCCGATCGAGGAGCTGGCGGCGTGAGCGCCGGGGCCGACCTGCGCCTCGGGATCGACGTCGGCGGGACGAACACCGACGCGGCGGTGCTCGACCGCGACGGCATGCTGGTGGCAAAGGCCAAGTGGCCGACCAGCCCCGACGTCACCGGCGGGATCACTGCCGCCCTGAACGCCGTCCTGGCCGAGCCCGCCGTCGACCCGGGCCGGATCGGCCACGTCATGCTCGGGACGACGCACGCCACGAACGCGGTGCTCGAGCGTTCGCGCCTGGAGCAGGTGGCGGTGGTGCGGATCGGGGCCCCGTCGACCACGTCGATCCCGCCGCTCTACGACTGGCCGGCCGACCTGCGCCAGGCGGTCTCGGTCGGCGAGACGATCGTCCCCGGCGGGATGGAGTTCGACGGCCGCGAGATCGTCCCGCTCGGCACCGACGAGCTGCGCGCGTTCCTCGCGCAGGTCGCGGGCGCGGCCGAGGCGGTCGCGGTGACGAGCGTCTTCGCGTCGGTGTCGGACGTGCACGAGGCGGCCGCCGCCGAGATCATCCGCGAGGAGCTGGGCGATCTGCCGGTGTCGCTCAGCCACGAGATCGGCTCGATCGGCCTGCTCGAGCGCGAGAACGCCACCGTGATGAACGCGGCGCTGCGCTCGGTGGCGCGCGGGGTCGCGACGGCGCTCGAGGCGGCCCTCGCGGCCCACGACCTCGAGCCCGTGATCTTCTTCGCGCAAAACGACGGCACGCTGATGGCGCTCGACTACGCCGTCCGCCATCCGGTGCTGACGATCGGCAGCGGCCCGGCCAACAGCATCCGCGGCGCCGCCTACCTGACCGGCGCGTCCGACACGCTCGTCGCCGACGTCGGGGGCACGTCGACCGACGTCGGCGTGCTCGTGAACGGCTTCCCGCGCGAGTCGAGCACTGCCGTCGACGTCGGCGGGGTGCGCACCAACTTCCGCATGCCCGACCTGGTCGCGATCGCGCTCGGCGGCGGCAGCATCGTCGAGGACGCCGAGCCGGTGCCGCGGGTCGGGCCGGCCAGCGTCGGCTACCGCCTCCGCGAGCAGGCGCTCGTGTTCGGCGGCGGCACGGCCACGCTGACCGACGCGGCCGTGGCCTGCGGGCGGCTCGAGCTCGGGGACCCGGGCCCGGCCGCCGCGCGGCGAGGCGAGCTGGAGCGGGCCATGCACCGCTCCGACGAGATGCTGGCCGACGCCATCGACCGGATCAAGACCGCCCGCGGCGAGGCACCCCTCGTCGTGGTCGGCGGCGGCAGTGCGCTCGTCCCCGACCGGCTGCCCGGAGTCAGCCAGGTCGTGCGGCCGCAGAGCCACGACGTCGCGAACGCCATCGGCGCGGCCATCGCCTCGGTGTCCGGCCAGGTCGACCGCATCTACCACCAGGGGCCGGGCGGGCGGTCGGCGATGCTCGACGAGGCCCGCCAGACCGCCCATGACGAGGCGGTGCGGGCCGGCGCGGATCCGGCCGGCGTCGAGATCGTCTCGCTCGAAGAGCTGCCCCTTGCATATCTGACCACGCCCGCCGTCCGCGTCCGCGTGAAGGCGGCGGGACGGCTGAGAGCCCACTAAGGAGGGATCACCGTGTTCACTCGAGAGCACCCGCATCGCCGCCGATGGAGCTTGACCGTCACGGTCATCGTGGCGGTGATGGCGCTCGCCGCGAGCGCCTGCGGATCGTCGAACAAGCCGGCCGGCGCGAGCTCTGGCGGCAACCCCGTCAACGCCACCTTCACCTACGGCGCGTTCACCCCCGTGATGGTCGGCTGGGATCCGTCGACGGACTACTCCAACGAGATCATCGCGATGAACAACATGTACGAGACGCTGACCCGGTACGACAGCCAGACGGGCCAGGTCAAGCCGCTGCTCGCGACCTCGTGGAAGAAGTCGGCCGACGCCAAGACGTGGACGTTCACGATCCGCCAGGGCGTGAAGTTCCACGACGGCAAGCCCATGACGGCGGCCGACGTGAAGGCGTCGATCGACCGCACGATCACGGTGAACCAGGGCGCCGCCTACATCTGGGGCGCCGTCAAGTCGATCGCCGCGCCCAACGCGACCACGGTGGTCTTCCACCTCAAGTACCCGGCGCCGATCGACCTCATCTCGTCGGCCGGCTACGCCGCCTTCATCTACGACACGAAGGCCTCGGGCTCGACGCCGATCGCCAAGTGGTTCGCGCAGGGGCACGACGCCGGCACCGGCCCGTACACCGTCGCCCAGTACAGCAAGGGCCAGGAGATCGAGCTGCGCCTGAAGAGCTTCCCCGGGTACTGGGGCGGGTGGTCGGGCGCGCACTACAAGAACGTCGTGTTCCGGGTCGTCTCGACGCCCAGCACGACGGCCCAGCTCGTGCGTGACGGCCAGATCACGTGGGCCGAGCAGATGACGCCGCAGCTGTGGAACTCGCTGAAGAGCGACCCGAACATCGTGACGACCACGGCCAGCTCGTACCAGAACCTGTTCGGGATGCTGAACACGTCGCACGGCCCGCTGGCGAACGTCAAGGTGCGCCAGGCGCTCGCCTACGCCACCGACTACAAGGGCCTGGTCGCGGCGATGGGCGCCTTCACGCCCTCGATCGGGATCATCCCGAAGGGCCTCTGGGGCTACAACCCGAACCTGCCCGCCTACCAGACGAACATGGCCAAGGCCAGGCAGCTGCTGCAGGCGGCGGGGTACGGGCCGGGCGGCAAGCCGATGACGCTGAACCTGACCTACACGCAGGGCGACCAGTACGAGCAGACGGCGGCATCGCTGCTCAAGTCGGAGTACGCGCCGCTCAACATCAAGCTGAACGTCGCGTCGCTGGCGTGGCCGACGCAGTGGTCGAAGGCGAAGTCGACGAATCCGGCCAGCCGCCAGGACATCCTGCTGTTCTACTGGTGGCCGGACTACCCCGACCCGTACTCCTGGTTCATCAACCTGTTCCACTCGGCCAACCCGCCGTACTTCAACCTCGCCTACTACGACAACCCGACCGTCGACAAGCAGATCGACCGGGTGGAGCCGCTCTCGGCGACCAACCGGCCGGAGGCGATCAACCTCTACAGCCAGATCCAGACGACGCTGCTGAAGGACTCGCCTGCCCTGTTCCTGGGGACGCAGACGTACGAGCGGGCGATGCAGAAGTCCGTCGGCGGCTATGTCGACAACCCGGCCTATCCGAGCGTGGTGTTCGTGTACAGCCTGAAGCCTGGTCAATGATCCGATACGCCGGAGAACGGCTTGCGCTTGGTGTGCTCGTCGTTGTCGGCGTCGTAGTGCTCACGTTCCTGATCGCCCGGGTCATCCCGGGCGATCCGGCCGTGACATATGCCGGGCCGCGAGCGTCGAAGTCCCAGCTTGAGCACACCCGGCAACAGCTGGGGCTGGACAAGCCGGTGGTCGTCCAGCTGGGCGACTACCTGAAGGGCATCGCGACCGGCGACTGGGGCACCTCGTACCGGACGAAGCGGCCGGTGCTGTCCGACCTGCGGACGGCGCTGCCCGCCTCGATCGAGCTCGTCACCGCCGGACTGCTGCTTGCGCTCATCGTCGGGCTCCCGCTGGGGCTCGTCTCGGCGCGGTTCCACGGTGAGCTGCCCGACTTCCTCGTCCGGGTCGTGTCCGTGATCGGCGTCTCGATGCCGGTCTTCTGGGCGGCGCTGATCCTGCAGCTGGTGTTCGCCCAGCGGCTCGGCTGGCTGCCTGCGGCCGGGCAGTACGACCCGAACCTCTACTACACGAGCCCGCTCACGAGCTACGTCCAGATGCCGACGGTGGATGCGCTGATCACGGGCAACCTGCCGGTGCTCGAGAGCTCGATCTCGCATCTCATCCTGCCGGCGGCCGTCGTCGCCCTGTACCCGGCGGGCCTGCTTGCCCGGATGGTGCGGGCCTCCGTCCTCGACACGCTCGGCGAGAGCCATATCCGGATGGCGCGGTCGCTCGGCTTCGGCGACCGCGCCATCTTCGGCCGGTGGGCGCTGCGCCCGGCCATGAACCCGGTCGTCCAGGTGACCGCGCTCGTGTTCGCCTACTCGCTCGCCAACACGTTCCTGGTCGAGGCCGTGTTCGACTGGCCGGGGCTCGGCAGCTACGCCGCCAACTCGCTGCAGGCGCTCGACACGCCGGCCATCGTCGGCGTCACGCTGATCGTGGCGATCGTGTACGTCGTCCTCAACCTGCTCGTCGACATCGCGCAGGCCGCCATCGACCCGAGGATCCGGCTCCGGTGACCGCCGTCGGCATCGGCCGGATCGTGCCCAGGCGCGGGTTCGCCCGCCGCAATCCCACGCTGGTGGCGGGCGTCGTGCTGCTCGGCCTGATCGTGCTCGTTGCCCTGCTGGCGCCCTGGCTGGCGCCCGATCCCGCCGACGCCGGCACGGCCACGCACCCGTTCCGCGTGCTCGCGGGGCCCTCGTCGGCGCATCCGTTCGGCACCGACCTGGTCGGCCGCGACCTGCTCACGCGCGTCATGTACGGCGCCCGGATCTCGCTTCGGATCGTCGTCGAGGTGCTCGTGATCGCCGGCCTCGTCGGCATCCCGCTCGGGCTCGCCGCCGGCTACTTCGGCGGCCGTGTCGACCAGGTGATCATGCGCATCACCGACGTGTTCCTTGCGTTCCCCGCCCTGCTGCTCTCGCTGGCGATCGCCTTCGTGCTCACGCCGTCCGTCACGAACATGACGATCGCGATCGCGGTGACCTGGTGGCCGTGGTACACGCGGCTCGTGCGCGGCGAGGCCGCGTCGGTCGCCACCCGGCCCTACATCGAGAGCTGCCGCACGCTCGGCGTCTCGCCGGTGCGGATCCTCCTGCGCCATGTGCTGCCGAACTCGATCACCCCTGTGCTGGTGCAGATGTCGATGGATGCGGGCGGGATCCTGCTCACGGCTGCGTCCATCTCGTTCCTCGGGCTGGGCGCCCAGGACCCGACGCCGGAGTGGGGCCTGATCGTCAGCCAGGGAGCCCAGTACTTCTCGACGCAGTGGTGGTTCGTGACGTTCGCCGGCCTGGCGATCCTGTTCACGGCGATCGCGTTCAACCTGATCGGCGACGGCGTCCGCGAGCTGCTCGACCCGCGGCGGGTGATCAGCCGGTGATGCTCGAGGTGCGGAATCTGGGAGTGTGGTTCGGCGAGCGCCAGGTGGTCGCCGTCGACGCGCTCGACCTCGACCGCGGCCAGATGCTCGGGATCGTGGGCGAGACCGGCTCCGGCAAGTCGATGACCGCCTATGCGATCGCCGGCCTGGCGCCGGGCATGGGCGCGCGGGTCGAAGGGTCGGTGAAGCTCGAGGGACGCGAGCTGCTCGGTCTCTCCGATCACGAGCTGCGCGACATCCGCGGGCGCCAGATCGCGATGATCTTCCAGGCCCCGATCTCGTCGCTCAATCCGGTGTTCCGGGTCGGCGACATGTTCCTCCGCGCCCTTCGCCTGCACGGCGCGTCGAAGCCGCAGGCGCGAGAGCGGGCGTCAGCCGCGATGCGCTCGGTGGCGCTCTCGCCGGATCTCCTGCGCCGCTACCCGCACGAGCTCTCGGGCGGCCAGGCACAGCGGGTCGCGATCGCGCTTGCCGTCGCGCTGCGGGCGGAGGTGCTGATCGCCGACGAGCCGACGAGCGCGCTCGACGTCACGGTGCAGGCCGAGATCCTGGAGGTGCTCCAGAAGCTGCGCGCCGAGGAGTCCCTGGCCGCGCTCTTCATCAGCCACGACCTGGCAGTCGTGTCGGGGATCTGCGACAGCGTTGCGATCATGCACGACGGCCAGGTGGTCGAGCGCGGCCCGGTCGGGCGTACGCTGCGCCATCCGGAGCACCCGTACACCCGCGAGCTGCTGGCCGCGGTGCCGCGCCTGAACCGCCCGGAGACGCCCGGTGCTTGAGGTGCGCGACCTGGTCGTGCGGTACGGCCCCGTCGTCGCCGTCGACGGCGTGTCGCTGAGCGTGCCGCCGGGGCCCGCCGGCCTCGGCTTGGTCGGCGAGAGCGGTTCCGGGAAGACGACGATCGGCCGCACCGTGGTTCGGCTGACCGCCCCCAGCGCGGGCGAGGTCACGGTCGACGGCGTGGACGCGTTCCGCGCCCGGCGAGCGGCGCTGAAGGCATACCGCAAGAGCGTGCAGATCGTCTTCCAGGATCCCGATTCGACGCTTGACCCGCGGATGCGCGTCGGCGCGGCCATCACCGAGGCGTTGCGGGCGCACGCGATCGTCGACCGGGGCCACCTCCCGATCCGGGTGGGCGAGCTCCTGACCTCGGTCGGCCTGCAGGCCGACCATGCCGACCGATTCCCCCACCAGCTCTCCGGAGGCCAGCGCCAGCGCGTGGCGATCGCCCGCGCGCTGGCGGTCGAGCCGCGCCTGCTCGTGCTCGACGAGCCGACCAGCGCCCTCGACGTGACGGTCCAGGCGCGCGTCCTCAAGCTGATCTCGCGGCTGCGCGAGGAGCGCTCGCTGGCCTACCTGCTCATCTCGCACAACCTGGCGGTCGTCGAGCAGCTCTGCGAGCAGGTCGCGGTGCTCTACCTCGGCAAGGTCGTCGAGCACGGCGAGACGGCGCGGGTGCTGACCCGTCCCGTGCACCCCTACACCCGGGCGTTGCGGGCCGCCGTGCCCGAGCTCTCCGAGACACTGCCCCGGCCCCAGACGAAGCGGGCCGACCCGCCGGATCCGGCCGACCCGCCGCCCGGCTGCCGGTTCCATCCTCGCTGTCCGCTGGCGATCGACCGCTGCCGCCAGGAGGAGCCCGTCCTGCGCGAGGTCGACGGCCGGCTGACCGCGTGCCACCGCGCCGAGGAGTCGCTGGCCGGCTCGGCTTCGTCGTGAAGCGCTAGGTCGGGTCGTTCGGGTTGTCGGGGTGCGCCTTGATGTAGGCCTTCTCCGCAGCGGAGATGGGATGCATCGTGGCCCGGCTCACTGCGGGTGACGCAGCGCCGGCTCCTCCACAGGCCGGTTGGCTGAAGTCGAAGCTCTGGTTGAAGTCGTAGGCCGCGCCGTCGCCGCCCGAGACCAGCGAGGGCAGGTTGAACGTGTGCTCGATGAACGCCAGCGTCGACTCTCCCGCGTACGCGGTGTTGTGGTCGGTGTAGGCCGGTTTCGCGCAAGGGCTGACGATCACCATCGGCTCGCGGACGCCCGCGCCCGCCGGTGGAGGGACGTGGTCGTAGAAGCAGCCGCAGTCGTCGTAGGTGATGAAGATCGCCGTCGAGCGCCAGTCCGGGCCGCTCATCACCGCGTTCACCACCGACCCGATCCAGTCGTCGCCGGCGAGCATCGAGTTCGAGTTGTGCTGGGACTGGTTGTCCAGTGCCACGACATAGGACACGCTGGGCAGCGTCCCGTTGGCGGCGTCGGTCAGCACCTGGCTGGGCTGCGAGGTGGACTGCTCCTGGTTGGTGTACAGGCAGTCGGCGAAGCTAGGGCAGATGGCCCACCCGTAGAACTGCTGGCTGCTCGTGGGCGCGTAGATGTGCCATGTGACGCCGGCCGCATCCATCTCGTCCATGATCGTCGGCACGTGCGGCACGGACGTCGCCTCGAACGCGCCGCCGTGCGGGAACTGGGTCGGGTTGAGCGCGAAGTCCGGAATGCAGGTCGGCTGGCTGGATGCCGTCCCGCCGGTCTGAGGGTTCTTCCAGGGAGCCGTGGCGCCCGAATCGCAGCCCCAGCCCTTGGTCGCGAACGCCGCGTGGGACGGGTTGACGCCCTGGAAGCCGTCCAGCGTGGACGACACGAGGTCGAGGTGCGAGCCCCAGCTGGCCGACACCTTGGACTCGAACGTGCGGTCGGCCACCACGTACTGCTGGGCGTACATCGACAGGTTCGGGATCTGGCCCGGGCGGTAGCTGACGTAGCAGGCATACGTCGGCGCGGCGCACCCCGAGTTCTTGTCGAAGCCGTCCATCTTGCCGCCGTCGATGCCGGTGGTGATCGATCCAGGGCTGTGATTGACCGTCGGCACGATGTCGGGCGGCTGGGCGAGCGGGACGGTCGAGCCGTTGGACACCTTGCCGCTGGTGGCGCCGTCGCAGCGGCCGGCGAGGGTGACGGCGCACGTATATCCGAGCACCTCGTCGAACGAGTTGTTCTCCTGGTAGATGACGACGACGTGCTTGATCGGATCGCCCGTGTCGGCCGGCGTCGTGACCGTGGCGACCGGCGAGTCGGGCGATTCGTTCACCGAGTCGAACGCCCGCACCGTGTAGCTGTAGGTCGTCGACGGCACCACGCTCGTGTCGGAGTAGCCAAGCCCGCTCGTCACCTCGGCGAGCTTGACCCCGTCGCGGAAGATCCGGTACCCGCTGACGCCGTCCGGATCGGTCGACGCCGACCACGCCAGATCGACTCGCGCTGGGCTGACGGCCGTCGCCGTGAGCGTCGCCGGGGCGGTCGGGACCGTCGTATCCGGATCCGTCGTCGCCGTCACGGGCGGGCTGCTCTGGGCCGAGTGATTGTTCGACGTGTCGACGGCGTCGACGGTGTACGAGTAGGTGGTGCTCGCCGTCAACCCGGTGTCGGCGAACGACGTGGTGGTGGAGGTGCCCACGGCCGATCCGTTGCGGTAGACCGTGTATCCGGCGACGCCGCCTCCCGGGTCGCTCGACGGCGACCAGCTGAGATCGATCTCGGTCGGCCCGTTGGCCGTCGTGCCCACCCCCGTGGGGACGGTGGGCGGCGTGGTGTCCGCCGATCCGGCGATCAGGCTCAGATTGTCGACCTCGAAGCTCTGGCCCGAGGCCGCATTCGCCTGCTGGTAGATCCGGACGGCGATCGAGTCGCCCGTGGCGACGGCCGTGTAGTGGACCTCGGGGAAGGCCTGCCAGGTGGTCGTCGCGACCGCGCACTGCAGGCCCTGGCCCTTGCCGACGTTCGAGGAGTTCGTCTCCTTGAGGCGGAAGCAGATCGTCTGCCCGGGTGTTGCGCTGCGGAACATGCCGTCGGCGACGTAGCTCGTGCCGGCCGTGGTCGACGCGACCGGCTTCGGGGAGGCGTTGATCGAGTAGGTGGTGGCGCCGGTCGTGAACGCCACCTTCGCCGCGTGGCCTCCGCCGACGCCGTCGGTGGCCAGGGCAAGGGTCGCTTTCGTGCCCGCCCAGCCGGACAGCGAGCCCGACCCGGTGCCCTCGAACGTCCCGTTCGGCAGGAGGTTCGCAGCGCCGCTCGCGACCCCCATCTCGCCGGTCAGCGCGATCGCGAGCAAGGCCGCCCCCGCGACGATCAGGCGCCGTGAGCCACCCGGGTCCCGCAGACGGTATTTGCCCGCAGACAACATTGCACCGATCCGTACCACGTTGCCGAGAAACTGTCAACCTGACGATTGGCGGCGTATTTGACGGGGTGGCTCGGGAACTCACCTGCTGGGACGCACGAACACGATCCTGGGAGCGGTGGTCATGCTCCGGTCCATCTGCTTGCAGGTGTCGTCGACGTTTCCCTCGATCGTCCGGAACGTGGTCGGCCCGGTGCGCTCGAGGTACATGCCGACGTGGTTGTTGCTCGTGGCGAAGTTCGAGGCGTCGAGGTCGTAACAGACGAGGTCGCCCGGCTTGGGGTCCACGGTCACGCTGAGGCCGTACTGGCCGGTGCGGGCCGCAGACACGATGTCGGGGACGTACGACCAGCGCGAGGCTCGGGCAAACCCGGTCGAGCCCGCCTTCACGTAGGCCGTCGTCACCGCCATCGCGCACCACTCGCCCTGGAATCCGTAGAACGCGCCGACGGTCGTGTGATTGGAGTGGGGCGGATCTTCCACCGTGCCGATGAGCTTCTTCATCTCCGCGAGCGCCTTCCGCCGCAGATGCTTCCCGTTCGCCTCCTGCTTCTCCCACTGGATGCCCCGCTTCTTCATCGCGGCGGTCGGCTCCGCCTTCCCGCTCAGGAACTTCTCGAGCGGGGTGGCGAACGCCCGCTTCGGCCGGGCATAGCCGAGCCGTGACTGGGCGTCCTTGCAGGCCTGCGAGGACAGGATCCCGAACTCGCCGTCGAGCTCGCCGTCGTAGTCGCCGTGCCGCTTCAGCAGGCGCTGTGCGAACACCACGTCGTCGCCGGTCATCATCGGCGTGGTGAGAATGAGCGTGCGCTTCATGGTCGCCTCCGTCCGGTTGCCAGCGCTCGGCGCGACGCGCGGCTGCATGATGCCGTCAGGTTCCCTGCCGACGGACACCGCCGAGCTTTCGACATGTCCATCTCCCATTCTCCCAGACGGGGACCGCCCTGCGGATCTTGCGCCGGGGCGCCGGTCTAGTCGGCCACGGCCGCCATGAACACGCCAACGACCTTGCCGTTGCGGACGGTGAAGCTCGTGACCGGCTTCTCATAGCCCAGGCCACCCTGGCAGGCGACGTAGGCGACCTGGTCGGTGCAACGGATGCCTGGTGTCCCCCGGGCCTGGGCAAGCGTTGAGCCGACACGCAACCCACCGGCGGTGTGGTACCGGCGGCTCGTGGTGGAGATGGCGAAGACGATCGGCCGGCGGTGCGAGGTCCGGGTGTACATGATGACGAGGTCGGAGCCTGGATACGCGACCCGGGCGAGCGTGTATGCAGCGCCGCCGTTCGGGTGACGAGTGGTGGTGGAAATGATCCTGCCGGGGCCGATGATGCGTTCCGCCTGGGTACGCGTCTCGCCCGCGTGGATCCCGCCGATCGCGCCGCGGATGTCGATCAGCGTGTGCGGATCGGCTTTCTGCTGTCTGCCCGCGGCGCAGCCGCTCGAGACGAGTGCGAGGATGACCGCGGCAGGAAGCCAGAAACGCACCATAGCTCACATGCTATATGAGCGCATGCCTGGTGGCAACCCGAGCGCGCCGATCTCGGTCTCAGAAGCCAAATTGCATCGAAGAGGGCGTAGAGTCGCCCGAACAGCGAGCGCGCGAAGTGGGTGGCTCGCACCCGAGCGTCTGGAGGCTCTCATGCAGGCCGGGCCCGCACCATGACGGGCCGCCGCGCCCTCGACAACGAGAGCGCGTCCGAGCGGCGGCTGAACGACGTCCTCGAGGGCGTGGAGCTCCTTGCCGTGAGCACCGATCTGGACGGACGCATCCGGTTCTGCAACCGGTTCATGTGCGAGCTCACCGGGTGGGCTCGGGAGGAGCTCCTCGGTCGCCCCTGGGCGGAGACCTTCAACCCCGAGAGCACGATCGTCGAGCAGATGGCGGCGGGCAGGGTCTTCGACCACGAGGAGGCGCCACTGCGGACGAGATCCGGGGAGCGCCGCGAGATCGCGTGGAGCACGACGCTCGACCGGGACGCGGACGGGCGGATCACCGGTGCCACCGGGATCGGCCAGGACGTGACCGAGCGGAACCGGGCAGCCGCGGATCTGCGCCTGCTGGCCCGGGAGCAGGCAGCCCTTCGCCGGGTGGCGACGTGCGTCGCGTCCGAAGCCGACCCGTCGAGCGTGTTCGACATCGTGGCGGAGGAGGTCGGCCGGCTGCTGGGCGGGCGCGCGGCGAACGTCGTCCGGTTCGAGCCCGACGCCGACGCCGGCACGCTGGTGGGCGGCTGGACCCGCCATTTCCGTTCCTTCCAGGCTGGCTCGCAGGTCACCTTCGACGGGCCGACGGCGCTCGGACTGGTGAAGCGCTCCATGCGCCCGGCCCGTGTCGACGACTACTCGGCCGTCCCCGGGGAGTTCGCGGCCGTGATTCGCGAGCTCGGCATTGCCGCATCGGTGGCCGCGCCGATCAGCGTCGGCGGGGAGCTGTGGGGCGCGATCGTCGTCTCGACGACCCGCGACGCGCCGCTGGCCGCAGACGCCGAGGCCCGCATCGAGGAGTTCGCCGAGCTGGTGGCGCTCGGGCTGGCGAGCGCCGAAGCGCGGGCGGAGGTCGTCGCCTCACGAGCTCGCATCGTCGCCGCCGGCGACGCCGAGCGACGCCGCCTCGAGCGCAATCTGCACGACGGGGCCCAGCAGCAGCTGGTGACCCTCTCGCTCTCGTTGCGCATGGCCCGTGCGAAGCTCGACCCGGCGGGGGAGGCGGCGACGCTGGTCGACGAGGCGAGCAACCACCTGACGCGGGCGCTGGCCGAGCTGCGAGAGCTCGCCCGCGGGATCCATCCCGCCATCCTCACCGACCAGGGGCTGGCGGCCGCGCTCGAGGCTCTGGCCGGGCGCGCACCCGTGCCCGTGGAGCTGTCCGTCGACGCGCGGCCGGACATCCCGGAGGAGATCGAAGCGACGGTGTACTACGTCGCCGCGGAGGCGCTGACGAACACCGCGAAGTACGCGAATGCCAGGCGCGCCCGCGTCGAGGTGGAATGCCACGGCGGGCGGCTGACGCTCGTCGTCGCCGACGACGGCCGCGGCGGCGCCGACCGCAACCTCGGCAGCGGGCTGAGCGGTCTCGCCGACCGGGTGAGCGCGCTCGGCGGACGCCTGCGCGTGATCAGCCCGGCCGGCGGCGGGACGACCGTCACGGCGGAGCTGCCCATCGCGCATCCCCTGCACGAAGACACGCAACGGGCGTAGCGCCGCGCATCGGAGCCAAGGCAAGGCGCCGGCTCGTAGCCCGCCGGTTCAGTACCGCTCGATGAGCGAGCCGGACACGGCGTCGCCGCACCCGTTCAGGAGCTCGAAGTGGAAGCCCACGGCCCATACGGCCCCGGCGGTGGCGGCGACGCCGAGGAACTCGTCGGAGTGCTCGCAGTCCTGGTCGGGGTTCGCGGCCGGCACGACGCGCCAGCGCCCGTTCGCGATCCGCTCGGTAAAGGTCTCGTTCTCCTCGGCTCCGACCGCGATGGTTCCGGCGACCCAGACGGTGTGGGTGCCGGGGACGAGGGTCGCGGCGGCCGGGGCCGTGTCCACGGGCTGGTCCGGCACGATGGTCCAGCGGCGGCCGGTCCAGTGCTCGACCAGAGCTCGGTCGGCGGTGGTCGTCAGCCCCGCCCCGACTGCCCAGACGTCGTCGGGTGAGATGGCGATGACCGCTTCCAGGCCGCTGATGGCGTTGCCGGGGTTGGCGTAGCTCGGGATCGGCACCGTCGTCCAGCGCCGTCCGTCGTAGCGCTCGGCGAACGCGTACTGCTCACCGTCCGCCGCAGCGCGAAAGCCGACCGCCCACAGCCCGCGGGTGCCCGGCACGGCGGTCACGGCGTCGAGCTCGGCATACCCGGCGACGGCGGGCGATGGGACGACCCTCCAGCGGCCGCCTGCCAGATGCTCGACGAGCGGCTGACTGCCCGCTCCTCCGACCGCCCATACACCGCTGGGCGAGGTGGTCGCCGCCTTCAGGAACGCTCCGGGAGCGGGTGAGGGCGTCGGCGCGATCGACCAGCGCGAGCCGTCCCAGTGCTCGGCGAGCGTCGCGAATGGAGAGTCCGGTGGCGGGGCGGGCGTGCGGCCGACAGCCCAGACGTCATTTCCCGAGGCGGCAGCGAGGCCGCCCAGATAGGCGTCCGGCGCCGTGCCGGGCGCCGCATCGATCCGAGACCATGCGCCGTTTCGCTCGCGCTCGAAGAACGGGCTCGGCGAGTACCCGACGGCCCAGACCGTGGCCGACCCGGGCACCGCGGCCGCAGCCACCAGCGTCGCGTCGTCCCGCGGCGCGGAGACGACCGTCCATGACCGCGCGCTCGCCTGGGCGGGCAGGGCAAGCACGACTCCAACGCTTGCGAGCGTTGCGATCCGCACGATCTTCACGGTACGAGTGTACGGCGGCCGGCCGGTCTGCGAAACCGGCCAGCCGCCGCATCCGTGCGCTAGTTGAAGAGGGGCGTCAGGAGCTGTGACGGGCCCATGCCGCAGGTCGCGCCGAGGCACCCGAGATGCCACTCGTGCTGGATCGTCGCCAGCAGGTTGTAGTGGTTGGCGAACGTGGAGACGGTGCGATGGCCGCCGGCGCGCGAGTTGAGGACGATCAGCGGGACGTGCCCGCCGCCCAGGATCACGCCGTTGCGACCGTGCGGGCTCGTGGGCGTGCCCTTGAAGCCGCTGTAGTCGTTCTCGTCCCAGGAGATGATGATCGACGAGCTGGACGTCTTCCAGACGCGCGAGCTCGTGATCATCGCGACCGTCTGGCGCAGGAACCGGTCGCCGAGCTGGATCGCGCCGTGGTCGAGGCCCGAGTTAGGGTAGCCGCACTTCGGGAAGCCGACGAGCGCCGCCGATGCGGGATCGGTGCCGTGCATGTCATGGCACTGGTCGGGGCTGATCCAGACGAAGTTCGGCACCTTGCCCGTGCGCAGGGCATGGGCGAAGCGATGTGCGAACGGCACGATCTGCTGCAGCCTGGCGCTGCCCGGATGGTTGATGTCGCCGAAGTACATGAACGGGTCATGCTTCTGCGCGTACAGCTGGACCGTCACCGGCCCGGTCGACGTCTGGATCGTCGGCGCGTACTCGACCTGCGAGCCCACCGACGGGATCGACTGCATGTAGGCGCGCCACGTGAGGTGATGGCTCTCGAGTTGGTCGATGAGGTTCGCGGCTGGGAACAGGTGCGGCGTCGCCGAGGCGCTCGCGATCTGCGCCTGGGTCAGATAGTGCCCGGCGGTGCCGTCCCCGGAACCGGGCACGAACTCCTCCGGCGGGCACGTCACGGCCGCGCCGGCGGCACAGTCGTCCCAGATGCCCTGGAAGCTGCCCGAGATCGCGGCGAGGTAGTTCGGCATGCTGGGATGGGTGACGCCGTAGTAGCCCGTCTCCAGGTTGCCCCGCGCGGCCAGCCGGTTGATGAACGGCGCGTCGTGCGTGTTGCCGATGATCTGGGAGTACCAGTGGTTCTCCATCATGATGTAGAAGATGTGCCGCGGCGGTGCCGACGACCCGGACGCGGAGGCCGCGCCGGGAAAGACGGCGAACGCCGCGGCCAGGGCGCCGACCACCGCCGCCGCCCGTGCCCAGCCGGTTGCCCCGTGGCGTCGTCTACGCATGACTCCCCCTCTCGTCTTCGAACCCTGCCGATGGCGTCTTATCGCGTCCAGGGATCGCGGCCGGGCGAAACCCGTGTGGAGTTTGTAAAGATTCGATGAACGCCGCGCCGCTCAGGCGGTGCGGCCGTCGTCCGCCGGCTCCCCGGCCGTGCCGGCGGCGAGCACCAGATCGTTTTCGACCGAGTACCAATCCCCGGCGATCCCGGGCGGCGCCGCCGGGTCGTCGGCCGAGCGGCGGACGAACGCGCGCAGGAGCGACGGCTTCACGGCGAAGACGGCGTCCGCGTCGAGGTGCTCGCTCGTCGAGTCGAAGATGTGTGTCGTGAGCGTCCGGTACCCGCGGGCGCGAACGATCAGGTGGATGTGCGCCGGCCGCCAGGGGTGCCGCCCGGTCGCCTGGAGCATCCGCCCCACCGGGCCGTCGGACGGGATCCTGTACGGGACGGGCCGCACCCCGATGAACCCGTACGTGCCGTCGTCACGTGTCCGGAACCGCGCGCGGAGATGCTCCTCCGGAGCGTCGGCATCCTGGACGGCATAGAGCTCGTTGTCGCCGTTCTGCCAGACGTCCAGCTCGGCTCCCGCGATCGGATCTCCCGCGGTCGTGAGCACGCGTCCGGACACCCACGCCGGGTCGCCGGCAGGCTGCGACGCGATGTTCGCGCCGTACTCGCGCATCGGCGAGTCGGGGACGTAGAACGGGCCGAGCACCGTCGACTCGGTGGCGCCGGGCGGCAGGTCGTGCTCGAGCGCGTCGACCAGCATCGAGACGCCGAGGGCGTCCGACCAGAGGATGAACTCCTGCCGCTCCTCGCTCGTGATGTGGCCCGTTGCCGTGAGGAGCGCGATCGCTACCCGCCACTCCTCGGGCGTGAGCCTCACGTCGACGACGAACCGGTGCAGATGCTCGGCCAACGCCGACATCACCTCGCGCAGCCGCGGCGGGGCATCCGCGAAGCTCGCGACCACCTGAGCGGTTATCGGGTGCCGGGGCGTCCCCACGATCCCGGACACGCTATCTCCGCTGATCCTCGCCGTGGAGGCCGAGCAGCTCCCAGACCTCGACCGGCTGCTCCTTGCCCTTCAGCGTCGGCGTGCCGAGCGGCCGGACGATCGCGTCGCCTCTGATCAGGTCATAGGTGCCGGCGCCCATGACCACGCTGCCTTCCGGGGCATACGTCTGCAGGCGCGCGGCCAGGTTGGTCGTGTCGCCGATGGCCAGGAAGTTCCGGATCTCGGCGGCGCCGATGTTGCCGACGATCGCGGGCCCCGAGTTGAGCCCGACCCGGAAGCGCGGCCGCGCGCCCGCCAGCGGCAGCTGACCCACCACCGCCTGCAGCCCCAGTGCCGAGCGGGCTGCGCGCAAGGCGTGGTCCGGCTGGGGTCGTGGTGCGTTGAAGATCGCCATCATCGCGTCGCCCATGAACTGCACGACGGCTCCGCCCTCGGCGAGAACGACCGGCACCGCCGCCCCGAAGACGGTGTTCAGCATCGCCACGACCTCGGTCGGCGTGGCCCGCTCCGCGAACGGCGTGTAGCCGCCGAGGTCGGCGAAGAGCACGGTCACATCGACCTCCACGCCGCCCAGCGAGGCCCGGTCGGGATCCTCGATCAGCGCGGCGGCCACGTCGGGAGAGAGGTACGAGCGCAGCAGCGCGTCGACGCGGTCGTGGAGCGCGCTCACCAGCCGCCCCTGGGCGTACACCTCGCGCTGTGACCGCTCGAGCAGGTACGCCCCGACCGAGGCGGTGACGACGGTGGCGAGCACGAGGAACGACTGCAGCCACAGCTGGGACCCGAGTCCCGTGGCGACCGCGACCGACACGAAGGCCACGCAGTAGAAGACTCCCAGCACGATCGAGCCGACGAACGGCGGCCGGGTCACCGAGAAGCCGAACACGGCCGTCAGCATCATCCCCGGCATCGCATAGGCGTGGAACGTGCCGGTGACCCGCGTCAGCGTCAGCACGGCGATCGCGGCGGCGACCTGCTGCCCGAGCCCGATCGCGCTGCGTCGTGCCTGCGTCACCGCCCATCGGCTGGCGCCGGCGCATGCAAGGAGGAACACGGTCATGAGGCCCGCGATCAGCCAGGTCGATCCGGCCGAGACGCCGATCGCGGGCGGCCCGATCAGGGCGACGAGCACCCACACGACCGCTGCCAGCAGGCTCGCAGTCCGGGCGCGCCGCACGCCCTGCGTCTGATCGGCGTCCTGATACGCACGCTCCAGCGCGGAGTCCACGAAGCGGAGCGTCGACATGTGCCGCCGATCCCACGCGACCGGGAATGACACAGCGCCGAGTCTACCCCCGGCACGAGCCGGCGTCCCGGCGACGCCGGATCAGAGGCGGGCGCAGGCTGCCGTCTGGATGAGCCGGGCCGCCGCCTTCTGCGCAGCGGGCGTGCCGGCCGTGTCGTCGAACGTGTTCTGGTTGAAGAGCAGCACCATCTGATGGCGCCCTCCGCCGGAGGAGAGCGTGTCCGACAGGTATCCGGCGAAGGACCCGTCATGCCCCCAAAGCGGTCCGCACGGCGATGCCACGCGGATGAGGCCCAGGCCGTAGCCGACGCCCGGCGCGAGCGGCACGGTCTGCCGCATCTCGTGAAGGAGGCGCTGCGGGAGGATGCGCCCGCCGAGCAGTGCGCGGTAGAACCGGGCGACGTCGCCGGCGCTCGACACCGCCCCTCCGGCAGCCCACGCGAGCGACTGGCTGACCGCGGTGACGTCCTGCCTTCCCTGGGGGCTCCACAGGTAGCCGTGGGCCAGCCGCGGTCCGAAGCGTTGGGAGGTGGGGAACCGGGTCGAGCCCAGATGCAGCGGCTTGAAGATCCGGCGCCGCAGCTCCTGGCGGAGCGAATGGCCGGTGGCGCGCTCGACGATCAGGCCGAGCACCAGGTAGTTCGTGTTCGAGTACGAGAACGCCGTGCCCGGCGGGAAGTTCGGTGGGTGCGATGTCGCGAGCTTGATCAGGGCGCGCGGCGCCCAGACGAAGCCGAGATTTCCGGCGAGATAGGGTTCCGTCGCGCGCGGGTCCTCGAAGTAGTCGAAGAGGCCGCTCTGGTGCCGCAGGAGCTGCTTGACGGTGATGTGCGCGCCGTTCGGGACGAGCCCGGGGAGCCACTGCGCCACCGTGTCGCCGAGGCGGAGCTTCCCGTCCCTCACCAGCTCGAGCACCACCGTGGCGACGAGCGTCTTCGTGATGCTGCCGATCTTGAAGCGGTTCTCCACCCGCATCGGCGTGCCCGTGGCGACGTCGTTCGTCCCCGCCGAGAGGCGCAGCTGCTCGTCGCCGTCCCGGACGACGAGGACGGCGCCGGGCACGCCTGCGGCGATGAGCGCGTGCAGCTGGTGGCGCAGGACGACGGCTTCGTGACCGGGCCTCGCCACGCTCGAGGCGCCTGCGCCCGAGACCGACGGCCCCGCGAGGGCTGCCAGGGCGACGGACGCGAGCGCGGCCGCGGTCAACGTACGTGTTCGCATTGGAGTCTCCTTCCTGCCGAGGAGTCGGCGTCACCGCGCACGGGCGCTGCCACGCAACCGCCACGGTCGCAGAACGATGCGATCGAGTCAAGCGCGGGCTGCGCCGCTGCCTGTCCGCGGCACGCGCCCCAGGCCGAGCCACAGGGCGTGGGTCGACTCGACGTGCGCGACCATCGCCGCCGTCGCCGCGCGCTCGTCGCGGCGTGAGATCGCGTCGATGAGCTGATCGTGCTCGCGGTTGGCCAGCTCGACCACCTCGGCGGCCACAGGGACGAGTTGTGAGATCTCGAACACCGCGGCGCGCAGCTTGCCGACCTCGACCATCACCCGGCTGGATCCGGTGATGTCCGCGATCAGAAGGTGGAGCAGGGTGTCCTGCTCGCTCCACTCGCGGAATGCCTCGGTCTCCTTCATCTCCCGGGCGAGGGCCCGGAGATGGTCGAGCTGGGCGTCGGTGATACGCCGGGCGGCGAGCGCCGCGGCGCCGCCCTCGACGATGCAGCGGTAGTCGACGAGATCGGCCAGCTCCGCCTCGCTGGGAAGCTCGCCCGCGGCCGCCGGAGGCGATCCGGGATCGGTGACGACCGTCCCTCCGCCACGTCCCCGGCGGGTCTCGAGCAACCCGCTGTTTCGCAGGATGGTGAGCGCGCCGCGCAGCGAGACGGGTGAGATGCCGAGGTCGCGGGCGAGCTGCGCTTCCGGAGGCAGCCGGTCGCCGGGCCGCAGGATGCCCATCCCGATGGCCTGGCCGAGCCGGGCCACCGCCTCGGCGGTCACATCGCCCCCGCGAATCGGGACGAACACGGTCTGCTCGACCACCCGGCGAAGCGCGGCGCCGGTCTCAGGAGTCGTCGACGTCCTCGAGGACATCCTCGATCATCTCCTCCAGCTCGAAGCTGCCGTGAACCGTCGCGATGTGCTCCTGCGCCGCGCGGACGGCCGATTCGCTGTCGGGGGTCACCACCGCCCAGCTGCAGCCGGCCTCGACGCACGTCCAGCGCTTGGCCATCACCCCGCCTCGACGCCGACGACGAAGTCGATGGACGGGTCGAGGATCTGCTCGATCAGCGTCTCGTCGGGCGCGATCCCCATCTCCCGGCAGCGGTTGCGGTAGTGGCGCACCTTCATGTTCTGGTACTTGTCGAGATCGAGGTCGGGAACCGCCTTCTGATACTCGACGAGCCCGACGATGTTGCCCCGGTAGGCGTCGAACACCTCGTGGACGGCCTCCTCGTAGGAGGGATCCTTCTCGAGCAGGATGCGGCAGGCCATGGTGCCGAACGTGATGTGGCGGCCCTCGTCGGACAGGATCAGCCGGAACCCCCGGTTGAGTGCCGGGAACGCGTCCCACCGCTCCGTCGTGTCGATCACGATCTCGTAGGACGGCATCGTCAGGACGCCCTCGACGAACGCGTTGTACGCGGCAGAGAACTGCACGAAGGCGCGCTCCACCTCGGCATCCGTCCCCGAGTGGGTCGCCTCCATCAGGCGGCCGCCGTAGTCGGGAAGCGCCTCGTACATGACGTCGCGAACGGTGAACCTGCCGGTCGGGTCGACGGTCGTCCCGCGGACGAGAAAGTGCGCCGCCACCTCCTCCGGGTCGAGCACGCCGACGACCCGCTCGTGCCAGCGCATGAAGAACTCGGCGTGCTTGGCCTCCTCCATCAGGAAGGTCGAGAGGAACATCGTCCAGTCGAAGCGGCGCAGCCGGTGCGCGGCCGCCAGCATCGGCACGAGCTCGTCGGTCACCGCCTGCTCCCCGGCCAGGAACCGCACGGTCACCCCCAGCAATCCGGTGCGCTGCTCGGGCGTGATCCGCTCCCAGTCGAGGGCGTCCCGGCCGAAGTCGATGTCCTCGACGCTCCACATCTTGCGGATCGCCTTCTCGTACTTGCGGTAGATCGGCCCCGCGATCATCTCCCGCGAAAAGTGAAACCGCGACGTGACGGTCGGGTCGCTGACAGCCATGGAACCTCCTCGGGGAATCGGCGGCGCGAACGCGGCGAGTATAACCGATGGTTTTAGAGGTTTTCCGCGCGGCCGCAGAATTAGGGAACGACACGCGAGCCGGCCACGCTCGCGCGTCGTTCCCGGATGCGTTTCAGCTTCCGCCCTCCCCGCCACCCTCGAGCACGGGCCGCAGCTCTCCCGGCGACACGGGCTCGGGTGCCTCCGGCGCGGCGTCGGGCGACATCTGGTTGATCGCCCCCAGGTCGCGGTTGCGGAGGAATGCGGCCGACATCACGACCCCCAGCAGCAACATGCCCGCGCCGGCGATGAAGCCGGCGTTGTAGCCGGTGACGATCGCGTCGGCCATGTCCGCCGGCGACGGAACGTGGCCGAGTCCGCTGAGGTGGTCGGCCGTGCGGTTGGTGGCGATGGTGGAGAGGATCGCCAGACCCAGCGCCCCGCCGATCTGCTGCGAGGTGTTGAACAGGCCGGACGCGAGCCCGGCATCCTCGTGGGCGACGTTGGTCGTTGCGATCAGCGTCACGGGGACGAACGTGAACCCGAGCCCGAGGCCCATGACGACGAGGCCGGGCAGGACGTCGGCGAGGTACGTGCCGCCCACCGGCGCGCGCGACATCAGCATGAGCCCGAGCGCGCCGACCGTCATGCCGGTGATGGCGACGGCGCGCACGCCGAACCGTGCGATCACCTGCTGTGCCACTGCCGAGGCGCCGATGATCGCCGCGGTCAGCGGCAGGAAGCCGAGCCCGGCCTGTACCGGCGAGAGGTGCAGGATGCCCTGGACGTAGAGCGTCTCGAAGAAGAAGACGGCGAACATGCCGCCGGTCACCACGAACAGGACGGCGTTGCCGACGCTGAGCGTGCGCGTACCGAAGATGCCCAGCCGCACCAGCGGCGCCTTGCTACGCCGCTCGATGGCGACGAAGGCGCCGATCAACGCCAGCGCGATCCCGATCAGGCCGAGGGTCTTGGCGGATGTCCATCCGAACTCCTGGGCCTTGACGATCCCGAACACCAGAATCACAAGGCCGCTGGTGATCGAGATCGCACCGCCCAGGTCGAAGTGGCGGTGTCGCAGGGTGCCGCGCGAGTCCTGCACCACCCGCCAGGCGGCGGCCAGGGTGAGCAGACCGATCGGCACGTTGACGAAGAAGATCCAGCGCCAGGTGGCGTACTCGGTGAGGATGCCGCCGGCGATCAGGCCGAAAGCGCCGCCGCCGACCGCGATTGCCGCCCAGACGCTCATCGCCCGAGCCCGGTCGCGGCCTTCGGCGAAGGTCGTGGTGACGATCGACAGTGCGGCGGGTGACACCATCGCGCCGCCCAGGCCCTGCAGGGCGCGGGAGACGATCAGGAACTCCGAGCTCGGAGCGAACCCGTTGAGCACCGAGGCGCCCGTGAACAGGACGACGCCGCCCATGAAGAGCCGCCGCCGACCGAACAGGTCGGCCGCGCGGCCGCCCAGCAGCAGGAAGCCGCCGAACAGGAGCGTGTAGGCGTTGACCACCCACTGCAGGGAGCTGTCGGTGAAGTTGAGGTCCTTCTGGATGGTCGGCAGCGCGACGTTCACCACCGTCGCGTCGAGCACCACCATGAACTGGGCCAGGCAGACGATCGCCAGCACCAGCCAGGGGTTGTGCGTGCGTTCGCGTTGTCGTATGAGTGCGGTCTGCATCGTGAGGAAACTCCCGAGTTGGATATAATCGGAGGATTGGTTCCGCTTCACTATACGGAACGGTGGTTCCGTTTGTCAAATGACTGATCTCGCACCGCATGCCGACCAGCCGTCCGAGCGGCCGCTGCGCGCCGACGCGCAGCGCAACCGCGACCGGATCCTCGAGGTGGCCCGCGAGACGTTCACGCAGGAAGGGCTGAGCGTCCCGGTCGACCTCATCGCCGAGCGCGCAAATGTCGGCGTGGGGACGTTCTACCGCCACTTCCCGAACAAGGAGGTGCTGGCGAGCGCGATCCTCGCCAGTCGCCTGGAGTCGCTGATCGGAGAGGCCGAGCAGCTGGAAGGCTCTCCCGATCCCGGCGACGCGTTCTTCGGGTTCCTGCGCCTGATGGCCGAGCGCAGCTCGGCTGACATGGCCCTGGCGGACGCGTTCACCGAGGCGGGCTACGACGTCAAGTCGGGGAGCGCGGAGTTCAAGGAGCGGCTGCTCGAGACCCTCGGCCGGATGCTTCGCCGCGCGCAGGCGTCCGGCGCCGTGCGCACCGACCTCACCTCGTCGGACGTGCTGGCGCTGATGGCCGCCTCGTGCATGGCCACCGGCCGCTTCGGCCTCTCCGGGGCCGATCGCGACCGGGTGCTGGGCGTCGTGTTCGACGGCCTGCGGCCGGCGACCTGACGCCCGGATAGGGTGCCGCCGGGATGCAGATGCGACAGCTGGGAGCGGGCGGCCCCGAGATCTCGGTGGTCGGGTTCGGGTCGTGGGAGGCCGGCGGCATGCACTGGGGCCCGAACAGCTCCGAGGAGGACGTGATTGCCGCCATCCAGGCGGGGCTGGACGCGGGCATGACGTGGGTGGACACGGCCGAGGTGTACGGGGACGGCGAGTCGGAGCGGATCGTCGGGCGTGCCGTTGCAGGGCGAGACGACGTGCTGGTGTTCACCAAGGTCGCGCCGGACGAGGGCAGCGGCCTTGCCGCCGGCCAGGTGCCGGGCGCGATCGACGCGTCACTGCGGCGGCTGGGGCGCGATCACGTCGACCTCTACCAGGTGCACTGGCCGTCCGACGACGTGCCGATCGAGGAGACGTGGGGTGCGATGGCCGACCTCGTCGCCGCCGGCAAGGCGCGGTGGATCGGGGTGTCGAACTTCGACCGGGCGCTGATCGAACGCTGCCGGACGATCCATCCGGTGGCGTCGGTGCAGAACGAGTTCTCGCGGCTGCACCAGGGCGACGGGGAGGAGCTCCTGCCCTGGCTGGCCGCGCAGGGGATCGGTTACCTGGCCTACAGCCCGCTGGCCGCCGGCCGGCTGACCGGCGCCCTCGCGCACGACCACGAGTTCTCCGCCGACGACTGGCGCAGCGGTCGCGGGGAGTACGCGTCGTGGCGGGAGGAGGAGGACGGCGAGTGGCCGTTCGACCCGGGGCCGATGGCGCGGGCCGCGGCGCTCGTCGACCGCATGCGGCCGCAGGCCGAGCGATGCGGCGCGACGGTCGCCCAGCTGGCGCTTCGCTGGGCGCTCGAGCAGAGGGGCGTCACGGCCGTGATCGCGGGCAGCCGCAACCCCGCGCACGCGCGGGCCAACGCCATGGCCGGGTCGCTGGAGATGGACGCCGCCGCGCTGGCCGAGATCGACCAGCCGGTGCCGTCGTGATCCTGAACCTGCACCGGTTCGGCGCGGCCGACGGCGAGCCGCTGCTCGCGGTGCACGGTGTCACCGGCCACGGGGGCCGGTACCGCGCGCTGGCGGAACGGGGCCTGCCGCAGCGCCGCTGGCTGGCCGTGGATCTCCGCGGGCACGGCCGGTCGTCCTGGGACGCGCCCTGGACGGCCCGGCGGCATGTGGCCGACCTGCTGGAGACAATCGACGCAGAGGGGGTCGAGCGGGTTGATGTCGTCGGCCACAGCTTCGGCGGGCTGCTGGCCACGCAGCTCGCCGCCGCGGCGCCCGAGCGCGTGCGGCGGGTCGTGCTGCTCGACCCGGCGATCGACCAGGACGGGAACGAGATGCTCGAGGCGGCCGAGGAGACGCGCACCGACGAGGGGTGGGCGAGCCGTGACGAGGCGGTGCGCGCGCGGCGCGAGGGCCGACCCGCCCAGGCGCTGCCGTTCGTCGACGTCGATCTCGAGGAGGCGCTCGAGCAGGGCGCGGACGGCCGCTGGCGGCTGCGGTTCTGCCGGTCGACCGTGGTGGCTGCCTGGAGCGAGATGGCCGAGCCACCGGTCTCCCTGGCCGGCTTCGCGGGCGAGCTGTTGCTCGTCCCCGCCCTCCAGGACGGCATGGTGGGGGAGGGACTGGTCGAATCGCTCGGGCGCGACCTCGGCGACCGGCTCACGGTCCACGGTCTCGAGGCCGGCCACATGGTCTACTGGGACGCGTTCGACGAGCTCGTCGCGCTGCTGCGCGAATGGCTCGGCAGGGGCGGCGCCTCGAAATCTTGACACGGTGAGGCAGGA
>Ga0075424_100000447_pt1 | contig 31916 bp, 35 predicted proteins | sample SoiMethybrSBSTD3_FD_75301 | JGI IMG/M metagenome (GOLD analysis project Ga0075424, IMG submission 75301) | Bulk soil microbial communities from a Populus tree surrounding site in Tennessee, USA - Soil MetaG P. TD hybrid SBSTD3 | ecosystem: Environmental > Terrestrial > Soil > Tree plantation... | reverse complement strand
CAGCACCTGGCCGAGTTCGTGAGCCGCTTCCGCGAGATCTTCGCCAAGCACGACACCGAGGGCGCCTACTACGGCCACTGCTCGGTCGGCTGCCTGCACATCCGCCCGGTCATCGATCTCAAGACCCCGCGCGGTCTCGAGCAGGTGAAGGCAATCGCGGACGAGATCACCGATCTGGTCGTGCGCTTCAACGGCACGATCTCCAGCGAGCACGGCGACGGCCGCGCGCGCAGCCCGTTCCTCGAGCGCATGTACGGGCCGCGGATCATGCAGGCCTTCCGCGAGCTCAAGCGCGCCTTCGATCCCGACAACCGGATGAACCCCGGCAACATCGTGGCGCCGGCCGGCGTCACCGAGCACCTGCGCTACGGCACGCAGTACACGACATGGGAGCCGAAGACCTTACTCGACTTTTCTGAGCAGGGCGGCTTCGCGGCGTCGATCGAGATGTGCAACGGGGTCGGCGCGTGCCGCAAGACGCTCGAGGGCACGATGTGCCCCTCGTACATGGCCACGAAGGACGAGGAGCATTCGACCCGCGGACGCGCCAACGCGCTGCGCGCCGTGCTGTCGGGCAAGCTGCCGCCCAAGGAGTTCACGGGCAAGCGGCTCTACGAGGTGATGGACCTCTGCCTCGAGTGCAAGGGCTGCAAGGCCGAGTGCCCGTCGAACGTGGACATGGCGAAGCTCAAGTACGAGTTTCTCCACCATTACTACGAGGCGAACGGGCTGCCGCTGCGCAACCGGATGTTCGGCCGGGTGGCGCAGATGAATCGCCTGGGCTCGCGCGTGCCGGCGCTCTTCAACTGGATGTCGAATCTCGCGTCGAGTCGCTGGGCGCTCGAGCGGCTCGCCGGGATCGACCGCCGCCGGCCGCTGCCCGCGCTCGCGACGCAGACGTTCACCGAGTGGTTCGCCCGGCGCATGCCCCCGACCGCCGCGCCGCGCGGCGAGCTCGTGCTGTTCAACGACACGTTCACGACCTACAACGTGCCGGAGATCGCTCGGGCCGCGGTCGGCGTGCTCGAAGCCGCCGGCTATCGCGTCGTCCTGGTGGACAAGAAGTGCTGCGGCCGTCCGCTCATCTCCAAGGGCATGCTCGCCGAGGCCCGGGAGCACGCGATCTGGAACGTCGAGCGGCTGGCGCCGTACGCGCGCCGGGGCGTCCCGATCCTCGGCCTCGAGCCCTCGTGCCTCTTGACTCTTCGCGACGAGACGGTCGACCTGGTCCGCACCGACGACGCGCGTGCGGTCGCCAAGCACTCGTTCCTGTTCGAGGAGTTCCTGATCCGTGAGCGCGCCAAGGGTCTCGCGCTCTCCTTCCGCGCCAAGGGCAGGGGCAGGAAGGCTCTGCTCCACGGTCACTGCCATCAGAAGGCGCTGGTCGGTACGGCTCCAACGGTCGCGGCGCTGCGCTGGGCCGGGTTCGAGGTCGAGGAGATCGACTCGGGCTGCTGCGGCATGGCTGGCTCGTTCGGCTTCGAGCGCGAGCACTACGACATCTCCGTGAGCCTGGGCAATCGCCGGCTCGCGCCCGCGGTGAAGGCGGCGGCCGCGGAGACCGAGATCGTCGCCCCGGGTATCTCCTGCCGCCAGCAGATCCAGCACCTCGCCGGGCGCCGCGCCAAGCATCCGGCCGAAATCCTGAACGAGTCGCTCTCGCGCTAGTCCTCGCCTCGATCGCTGCCGTTCTGCTGGCCGCCCTCGTCAAGGGTGCGATCGGCTTCGGGTTCCCGACCTTGGGCACGCCGCTCCTGGCCCTGGCGGTCGACGTGAAGAGCGCCGTCGCGCTCCTGGTCACCCCGAACCTCGTGATGGACAGCCTGCAGCTTCGGCGTAGCGGGCCGCTCGGCAATGCCCCCCGCCGCTTGGCGCCGTTGCTGCTGTTCACGATGATCGGGACCGTCATCGGCACCAGGCTCCTGATCGCGCTCTCGGCTCGCACCGTCACCCTGGTGCTCGGGGGCTTCATCGTCGGCTACGTGCTGCTCGATCTCGCCCGGTTCTCCCCGCGCGTGCCCGCGCACTGGGAGCTTCGCCTGGCGGCGCCCGTCGGCCTCGCGGCCGGGATCATGGGCGGCATCACCAACGCGCCGGGAACCCCGATCGCGCTCTATCTGGTCGCGCTCGGGATGGAAAAACGAGAGTTCGTCCGCTCGATCGCGTTCACGTTTCTGGTGGTGAAAACGGTCCAGCTCGTGACCCTGGTCTGGTATGGGCTAATGACGTGGCACCTCGTGCTGCTATCGATCGGTCTGGCGGTGGTCGCGCTGGGGGGCTTCGCGCTCGGGGTACGACTTCAGGACAGGCTCGATCAGCGGTCCTTCAGCCGGGCGGTGCTGGTGTTCCTGGCGGCGCTCGGGGTATGGCTGGTCGCGAAGGCGCTCTGAAGCGGGTCTAGGGCTGGGCGCCCGTCAGCAGCGAGAAGATCCGGCGGATGAGCTCCTCGTGGTCCTCGATGTTGTGCTGGAAGATCCGGAGCTCCTTGAGCTCGACGAGGTCGACCGTGCGGAAGGCCTCGCCCTGCTTCATCGAGCCGAAGGCAATCGCCTGGAAGCAGGAGCGCCCGGCCTCGGGCCGGTCGGTCACCAGGATGAAGTAGAGGTTCGGCCACTGCCGGCGCGCCATGTGGAAGATCGACCGCTCTCCGCGCTGGTTCTCGACCGAGACGAACTGGTAGGCCGAGGGCCGGTACTTGACCTCGACGAGGAACTCGCCGCCGCCGTTGTCAGCTTCGTCGGAAGTCACCCTGAAGTCGGGGGAGAAATCCTCGCGGCCGAACCGGAGGGGCGAGGTGTTGTTGCGGAACGGTTTGATCTGATAGCGGGCGCGGCGGAAGATCGATTCCACCAGGGCTTCAGCTATACGGCTCTTGACCTCGAGCAGATCCATTGATCCTCCCCGGACCGGGGAAAGCGCTGAAACCCGCGCCGATGTGGCGCAGTTACATAGTATCATCCGCCGGGGTCCGGCCCCGAAGCCCTTTCCACCGTGCAGTCCCAACAAGGGAGGTAGCAACAATGCTCACTCGCCGCCAGATGATCGCCACCACCTCCACGTTCGCCGGCTACGCCGTGGCCGTCGACAAGGTGTTGGCCCAGGCGATCAAGACCGATACCGATGGCATCGTCGCGGGCGATCAGGTCGTGAAGATCGGCAGTTACGAGATGCCCGTGTACGAGGCGCGCCCGGCGTCGGGCAAGGACACCCCGATCATCCTGGTAATCTCGGAGATCTGGGGCGTCCACGAGTACATCCGCGACTGCACGCGGCGGTTCGCCAAGGCGGGCTATTACGCCGTCGCGCCGGAGCTGTTCAAGCGCGAGGGTGGGGTCGCGCAGCTTCCCAACGTCCAGGACATCTTGAAGATCGTGCTGGCGCAGAAGCGCGAGCAGACCCTCGGCGACATCAAGGCCGCCGCTGACTGGGCCAAGACGCGCCCGAACGTGAAGGCGTCCAGCGTGGGTGTGACGGGCTGGTGCTGGGGCGGCTCGACGGTCTATCAGGTAGCCGGTACGAACCACGACATCAAGGGTGCTGTTGCCTGGTACGGCCCACCGGCACGACCCTATCAGGGCGCCTCGGGTCCGGTGACCGGGTTCGATCTCGCCAAGGAGATCCATTGCCCGTTCCTCGGGCTCTACGGTGAGACCGACACGAGTCCCAAGCCAGAGGACGCCAAGAAGTTCGAGGAATTACTGAAGCAGCACAACAAGAACGTCGAGGTCGTCGTCTATCCGGGCGCGGGACACGGCTTTCACGCCGACTACCGGCCCTCGTACAACGCCGCGGCGGCGCAGGATGCCTGGAAGCGCTGCACCGACTTCTTCGCGAAGAACCTGAAGGCCTAGCTCGAGCTCAGCTCGACACGGCCAGCGCCTGGACCGGGCGAGGGGAACCCGGCCGGGCGCCGGCCCGTGAGCCCCGGTCGACCCACGCCGCCAGCGGATGAGACGTCACGCTGCCGCAGCGGGGGCACGGCGCCCCCATCGAGCCGTCGAAGACCGTGTTGCAGTCGAGCTCGAGGCACAGCGCCGCGGCCCCGAGCTCGACGTTGAAAGTCTGTCGCGGCATCATTTCGATGCGCCTCACGAACGCCTTCCGGGCTCGGTGAACCGCCCCTGCAGCACCGTCGCGAGCGCCTCGGCCGTCCTGCGGCCGGCGGTCATCCACGGCGGCCGCACGGGCAGGCTGTTCGCGATACTCACTACGCGCCGTGGCGTGCCCAGATCCGACCAGGTGAGCCCGGGCAGGCGAGACACCCCGAGCCACGAGGGACAGCGCTCCAGGACTCCCCGCGAGAAGTCTGTGGCCGGGAGCAACGAGTAGGCCTGCCGGACCGCCCAGCCTTCGTGGCGGCTCCCCGAGAAAGCGCCGATCAAGTTCAGCCGATCGTCGACCTCGGGAAGGAACTCGTGCCCGGCGTCGAGCAGGGCCGGCAACGTGGTCACGAACGCGAACGTGTTCCAGAGCCAGCCGGCGTTCATGCACCGCTGCGCGTTCTCGGGCTCCGGCTTCTCCAGGAAGCCCTGGACCCGGCGGATGGGTCCGTCGCTGGTCTCGCCGATCGCCGGCCCCGGCCGGACCCAGCCGTACTCGGGCTCGGGCGACGTCGGGCGCGCCCCTAGCAAAATGAGCCGCTCGGGATGCCGCTCCACGAAGCGGACCACCTCGGCGACGTGCGCCAGGAAAGTGTCTTCCTCGCGGATGTAGTGATCGGAAGGAAAGACCGCGACCGTCGCCTCCGGGTCGATCCGACGAATCATGTGCGCCGCATAGACGATCGCGGTCCCGGTGCCGCGATTCTCGGGCTGCAGCAGCACGTGAGGCGCCGATCCGTCGCTCAGGTCGCGGTCGACGTACTGGGCGTGGTCGTACTGGCTGACGACCACCGTGCGCTCGGCCGGAACGAGCCGTCCGACCCGGTCGAGGGTCTGGCGCAGCAGGGACGAGGGCCCGAGTAGCGGCACGTACTGCTTGGGGCGCTCGTCACCGAACAGGCGCCGTACCAGCGGTCTGAGCCGGCAGCCTTCGCCTCCGGCGAGCACGATAGCCCAGGTCTTCGAGACCGGGGCGAGGCGGACGGCAGGCTGGAGTCGGGGCTTCCGTTCCGGTAGGGACTCGATGGCTAGGGCGCCGGTCTTGACCATCATCGCTCTCCCTCTCGTCGTAGGGCCGCGGGCGAATCCGCCGAATGGCGACGCGAGCACGGCGCTCGCGTACCCAGTCGAGAATGCGGTGCGGGGAAAGCGCGACCAATCCGGGAATGACCTGAAGGTGACCTCAGTAAACCCCGTCGCGATTGGCGATGCCGGTCAGACGACCGCGAAGAAGCGTGCCGGCGCGCCCTCGGTGCCGGCGATTTTGTAGAAGGGCGCCGCGAAGTCCACGCGCCGCCTCGGCAGGGCGGCCAGGTTCGTGAGGCCCTCCATGATGACGACGCCGGCGCCGAGGATCACCCGGTGCATCGGGAAGTCCTCCGACGAGAAGTCCGGCAGTCGTGCGCAATATTCCTCGAAGAAGTCGAACCCGATGTTCTTCGGCCCGCGCGCCACCAGCCACTCGGCCGACTCCGGCGGGAAGTAGGGCGATTGCGTGAAGTAGTCGGGCCAGCGGCCGTACATCTTGTCGGTCCAGTCGGTGCGCAGGAGCACGATGTCGCCCGGCTTCACGCCGTCGGCGCCGCCGCGCTTGAGATCGTCGATCGTGATCGCGTGGTTCGCGCCCGCGAACGAGAGATCGACGACGACCGCCTCGCCCATCACCTGGTCGAGCGCGATCTCCGCGGTGGTGATCCCGTCCTTGAAGACATGCAGCGGAGAGTCGATGTGGGCCCCGGTGTGCAGGCTCTGATTCACGCTCGAGACCTGCCAGAAGCCCGGACCGCGGCGGTGGGGCGTGACGTCCAGGCGCATGTTCGTCGAGGGCGGCGACATGGTCGTGTTGTCCACCGTCACGGAGAGATCGATATAGCGCTTCACGGACGCGGTCTCCTATTGGTTCGCCAGGCGATCGACGAGTCGGCGGGCCCAGGCCATTTTCTCGGGCGGCATCACGAGCTTCTCGGCGAACGGCTGGCCGAAGGGCCGCGTGGCGTCGATGCCGAGCTTCGCGGTGACGCCGCGATCGTCGGCGCTCGGGTCCAGCATGGCGCCGAGGCTTCCGGCGATGACGACCAGGTCGCGATCGGCTTGCATGCGGGTGGCCACGGCCCAGAGCACCTCGGATTCGTCGAAGACGTCGATGTCGTCGTCGACCACGATCACTAGCTTCAGATAGTGATCGACGCCGAGCACGATCGGGATGACGTGCTTGGCCTCGCCCGGTCGGCCCTGCCTGATCGAGACGTAGGCCGTGAACGACGAGGTGCCCGACAGTGGCACGTGCACGCCGCGAACGTTCGGGACCGTCCGGGTCAGTGCGTTGGCGATTTCCGCCTCGCGGATCAGCCCGAGCGTGGTGATGTGATCACCGGCGCGCCCGGACCCGATCGACTGGAACCACGGGCGCTCGCGCATCGCGATCGCCTTCGCGACGAACACGTGCTCAGTCGAGCGGCGCGACATGTAGCCGGTGAACTCGCCGAACGGCCCCTCGGGCTCGCGCACCCCCGACAGGATTTCGCCCTCGATGACGATCTCGGCGGCGGCGGGTACGTGCAGGTCGATGGTCGAGCACGGCGCGATCTCCAGGGACTCACCGAGGAGCCCGCCCACCACCTCGAACTTTCCAACGTCGGCGGGCGGATAGGCCAGGGAGCCCATCGAGACCAGCGGGTGCAGCCCGAGCACGATCGCGCACGGCAGCGCCTGGGCCTTGGCCTCGGCGCGCCGCTGATACTCGAACATGCGGCGGCGGGAATGGAGACTCACGCCCATGCGGTCGCGGCCCTTGACCTGGAAGCGGTGGTAGCCCTCGGTCTCGACGCCGGTGTCCGGGTCGCGGGCGACGAGCATGCCCGCCGTCAGGTAGCGGCCGGCATCGCCGGGGAAGTATCGCGGGATCGGCAAGCGCGCCAGATCGAGCTCCGGGCCGGTCAGGGTGCGGTGACGGAAGGGCGGGTCGGGCACCACCACCGGTTTCACGTAATCTTTGATTCGGCGCGCGTACTCGGCGGCGAGGCCGCGCTCGTCCACGCCGAGCGCGAACGCCAGCGCGCGCCGGCTCGCCACCACGTTGCAGACGATCGGGATGGCGTGACCCGCCACGCGCTCGAACATCAGGACCGGATACCGGCGCCGGCGCTCGTACTCGAGCACCAGCGCCATCACGTCTTCCTCGATCGAGACCGGCTCGGCGATCCGGACCACCTCACCCGGGTGCGCCGTGCCGTACGCGGCGACGAAGCTTCTCAGATCCTGGCCGGCCATCGCCGTCGATCCTACCCCGAGACACGCTCAGAAGTGGAAGTGAGTGCCGAGCCCCAGGTACTGCACCTTGTCCCTGTAGAACTGGCCGTTGGGCGAATGACCACCGAAGTACTCCAGGAGGATCTGCAGCTTGCGCGTCAGCAGGACGCCGTCGATCTCGATCCCGGCGCGCGCGGACACGTCGGCGGTCCAGCCGTTCTCCTCGCGATGCTGCACGTCGATGGCGGCGATGGGCCGCCAGCGCGAGTCGCGCGAGGGCCACGGGCTCCTGAGCTCGATCCCGTACTGGGCCGACAGCGGGTCGAGGTTCGACGGCGTCTGATGAAACAGATAGCCGCCGCCGACGTAGGTGCGCAGCACGTCGCCGAACTCGTACGAGAGCTTGAGGTCGACGCTCTCGTAGCTGAGGTTGATGCGATTGGTCCGCGTGCGCAGCAGGAACTCGTCGCCCAGATGACTACTCTGATGGAACACGCGGAGCATCGCGGAAAAGTCCTCGTAGCGGAGCGTGAGCGGCACGCCGACCAGGTAGTCGGCGTTCACGAGGTCGAACGAGTCCGAGTCGATGTCGAAGACCGAGAAGACGCCCGCGTGCAGGCCGACTTCCCACCACGCGCCGCCGATGCGGTCGCGGTAGAAGGCGAAGCTCTCGCCGAAGCTCACCGCGGCGATGTCGCGGAACTGACGATCGTCGATGTAGTGCTGCCAGGCCGCCGCGAAATGCGGCCAGCGCGGATCCGCGATCAGCGGCTTGAAGAGCACGTTGCCCGGCAAGATACCGGCCTGCCACTCGGAGATCACTTGGGCCGGCTCCAGGACCGCCGCCGTCCCGGGCTGCGGCGGGGGCGGGGCGCCGGCCTCCAGCACCACCACGCGCGTGACGCCCCGAATGTGCTCGATCTGCGCGACGACCCGAGCCCGGTCGGCGCCGGCGAGGTCGGCCGCCGAGAGCGTGACGACGCCGTTGTGCACGCGCAGCGACGGCGCGCTCAGCGAGAATTCCCGCTCGAGCACCGCCGCGGCGTAGCCGGCGATGTACGAGTCGTCGCCGACCACGGCGTGCGCGCTCGAGACCGCGAGCAGAGTCAAGAGCGAGACCAGACACGTGGTGCGACGCATCATGTGGATCCTCCGGGAGTGATCGAACGTGGAGCAAACGTTGCGTTTGACAGGCCCGCGGCCGGACTGCTATGTAGCAAGCGCTCCGCGGAATGACGTTCTCCGGTGCGGAACAGCAGCGAGGTAGACGAAATGGCGCGCGTGCTTCGATCCGTCAACAACGCCCTCGCGGTACTCGAGTCGTTCAGCGTGGCGCGGCCCGAGATCGGTGTCACCGAGCTGAGCCAGACGCTCGGCCTGGGTAAGAGCACCGTCCACCGGCTGCTCACGTCGCTGGCCTCACGCGGCTACGTCCGCAAGAACCCCGACACCGAGCGGTACTGCCTGGGATTCAAGGCCTTCGAGGTCGGTTCGCTGATCGCCGGCCGCGGCGCGATCCGCGAGGCGGCGACGCCGTTCCTCAGGAACCTCATGCTGGCGACCAAGGAAACCGTCCACCTCGGCGTCCTGGACCAGTGGGAAGTCGTGTACATCGACAAGATGGAGAGCGACCAGCCCCTGCAGATGTACTCCCGGATCGGGCGTCGGGCACCTCTCCACTGTACGGCGCTCGGGAAGGCCCTGGTAGCCTGGGAGCCCGAGGACTGGCTCGACCGCTTCCTGCGCCGTCGCCTGCGAGCGTATACCCCGTCCACCCTGGTCGAGCCGGGCGACTTCCGACGCGAGCTGGTGAAGATCCGCGCGGCTCGATACGCGCTCGACGGTGAGGAGTTCGCGCTGGGGCTCAAGTGCGTGGCGGCCCCTCTGTTCGACCATGCGCGCCGGGTTGTGGCCGCGATCGGCATCGCCGGTCCCGCCGTGAGGCTGTCGACCGACCGCCTGCCACGACTGGCCTCGCTCGTGCGCGAGTCCGCCGCCGGCATTTCCCGGGCTCTGGGAGCCGAGCCGCCAGTCTAACGACGGTCCCCGCACCACCGTCGATTTCCTCGTCGCCCTCAGCCTCGTGATGACACGATCGCCTTTGGAGGAGTCTGTCATGGCTGGTCGCGGCGGCCGAACGATCTGGCGCTCGATGGCGAGCGCGCTGGTCGCGCTGATTCTTCTGGGCGCATCGGGGGCGGGCTCGGCCCAAGCTCCGCCAGTTCGCGATCAGGCCGCGTATCAGCTCGCGAGGGACGCCTACGTCTACGCCTACCCGATCGTCATCATGGACATGACGATGCGACAGGCCACGAACGTCCCGAGCGCGGGCAGCATGCCGCTGCGCGCCCCGATCAACCAGTTCGCGCATGCGCGCGCCTATCCGAAAGCCGAGGACCGGGACGTCGTCCGCCTGAACTTCGACACGCTCTACTCGGCGGCCTGGGTCGACGTCGCGCGCGAGCCGATCGTGCTCTCGGTGCCCGAGACTGGTGGCCGCTACTACGTGCTCCAGATGCTCGACATGTGGAGCGACGTCTTCGCCGTCGTCGGTCCGCGAACGACCGGAACGAGAGCGGGCCACTTCGCCCTCGTGGGACGCGGCTGGCGGGGCCCGCTGCCGCGCGGCGTCGATCGGATCGAGGCGCCGACCTTGCGATTCTGGATCATCGGTCGTACCCAGACCAACGGGCCCGCCGACTACCCGAACGTGAACAAGATCCAGGACGGCTACAGGCTCACCCCGCTCAGCGCATGGGGCAGGGAGTACGCGGCCCCTCAAAACGTGCCGACCGATCCCAGCGTCGATGTCAAGACGCCGCCGATGGTGCAGGTGAGCCGGCTCGACGGGATCGCGATGCTCACGCGCCTCAGAGCGTTGATGGGTCGCTATCCGCCCCACCCCCACGACTATCCGATCGTGTTTCGCTTGCGCGCGTTCGGCCTCGATCCCGAGAAACCGTTCGACGCCAAGAAGCTCGATCCGGCGACCGTCGCGACGATCAACGCCGCGGCCAAGGACGCGCTCGAGGACCTCGCGCAATCGCCGAGGAAGATGGGAAGGCTCGTGAATGGCTGGGCGATCCAGACGGAAAACGTCGGCACCTACGGCACGTCCTACAAGCAGCGCGCGATGATCGCGCTCGCGGGGCTCGGCGCGAATCTTCCCGAGGACGCGATCTACCCCACGGCCGTCTTCGACGCCGCGGGGCAGCCGCTGACCGGCGCGAACAGCTACGTGCTGCGCTTCGACAAAGGCGGGCTTCCGCCGGTCAACGCCTTCTGGTCGATCACGATGTACGACAAGGACGGGTTCCCGGTCCCGAATCCGATCAATCGCTTCGCGCTCGGTGACCGCGACCGCCTCACGTTCAACCTGGACGGCTCGCTCGACATCTACGTGCAGGCCGAGTCACCCGGCCCCGACAAGGAGTCGAACTGGCTCCCGGCGCCGAAGGACGCGCCGTTCCTTTTGACGATGCGTCTGTACTCCCCCAAGCCCGAGGCGACCGACGGAAGGTGGGCGCCGCCGGGCTTCGCCCGGACCAACTGAAGGCTCGATTCGTCGAGTTGCGGTGACGAATTTTGTCGGTCGCGCTGCCGTCCGTGGACATTTCCGCAAAACTCAAGCGCGGTGGCCACTTACAACTCCGCGAAATCGGGCGGGTCACAGCATGGCAAGCAACATGCACTAGTTTCACATTGAAATGAAAGTCGCGGGACGCCGGACGCGGATCTGCATGGGCCTGGTGTTGTGCAGCCTGGTGCTTCTCGCCTCTGCCGAGCGCCGCCTCGCCTACCTCGATTTCAACGCGATGGCCGACAGCCTGCGGATCGAGAACGACGACAAGGTCGACGGCGACGAGCTCATCGATCGGCTCGTGTTCGTCGACGACGCCACCGAGCCCCGCGCCCCGGAAGCTTACGACGCCTCCTGGGCTGCCTTCGTCCCGATCGATTCGTGTGCGCTCCGTCTCATCACCGTCAAGGTCTCCGAGTCCCGCGCTCCCCCTTCGCCTCTGCCGACGCACGCGTAACCACGCTCGCCCTGAGTTGGGCGGGCTCTCGAGCAGTAAATTCGTACATTCACTGGAGGACCGTATGCTGAGTTTTTGGAGGAAGCGTCTTGTGATTGGTCGTAACCAGCGAGGCTTCACCCTGATCGAGCTGATGATCGTCGTCGCGATCATCGGCATCCTGGCGGCCATCGCCATCCCGCTCTACGCCAACGTTCAGGCGCGCGCGCGGATCGCGAAGGCTCAGGCCGACGCTCGGGCCTTGGCCTCGGCCGTCTCGATCTATGCCGCTCACATGGGTGTGGTGCCTGCCACGCTCAACCCGCTCACCGCGGTTGCGACGAACGCCCAGAACCAGACGGCTGGTCCGTTCATGGCGTCCCTGCCGAATCCGCCCTCGGGCTGGACGACGCCATACTCGTACGCCGGCAGCACCTCGGCCGGCACGTTCGTGATCTCCGCGTCGGGTGACGGCACGACCGTCTCTCTGCCGTAACGGTCGACGCCACCCGGATCCCACGGGGAGGACAACCCCCCCGTCCCCCCGTGGGATCCTCGCTTCGCTAGGTCGTCCCTCGGCCGAGCCCGGCCAGGCCCTCGAGTGTCGTGATCAACACCGCCAGATCCTCTCCGCCGTGTCCAGCCGCGACGGCGGCGGTGCAGATCTGCTGCGTGAGGCTCGTCAGCGGGAGCGCCACGCCCAGACGCTGAGCTTCTTCGAGCATCAGCCGGAAGTCCTTCAGGAACAGCTCGAGCTTCATCTGTGGCTCGAAGCGGCGCTCGACCATGAGTGGCCCGCGCACGTCGACCATCCGGGAGGCGCCGGCGCTGTCCTTCAGGATGTCGAGCAGCACCTGGGGCGCGAGCCCTCCCTTTTCGCCGAGCACCAGGGCCTCGGCGAGCGCCGCCGTGTTGAGGGCCACCAGGAGATTCGCCGCCAGCTTGGCGAGCGAGGCGCTGCCGACGGGGCCGACGTGGGTCGTCCGCTTGGCGATGGCCGCAAACACCGGCTGACACGCAGCGACGAGCCCTGCCTCGCCGCCCGTGAAGATCGTGCAGTCGCCGCGCTCGACCATGGCGCTCGTCCCGCTCATCGGCGCGTCGAGGAATCCGACTCCTGCGGAAGCGGCGGCCCCTGCCAGACGGCGCGTCAACGTGGGTGAGATCGTGCTCATCTGGATCAGGACCGCCGAGCACGCCATCGTTCCGAGCAGACCGCCGGCGCCCATCACGGCTGCCTCGACCGCGTCGGGCGTGGGCAGGATCGTGAAAATCGAGTCGGCGCCCGCGGCGGCGTCCTTCAGGCTCGACGCGGCCCTGAGCCCGCGCGACGCGAGCGGCACCAGCTGGTCCGGCCGCGTGTCCCATCCCGCCACCGTGAAACCACCGGACAGCAGGCGCGAGGCGACCGCCGAACCGAGGAGCCCGACACCGACCACCGCGATGCGCTTCATCGAATGATCCTCACAGTCCGAGATAACGCGACTTGATCTCCTCGTCGCGCCAGAGGGCGTCCGGGGAGCTTGAATGCACGATGCGCCCGCGCGACAGGACGTGCACGTGATCGGCGACGCGCAGCGCGAACGGAAGATTTTGCTCGACGAGCAGGATCGATAGCCCCTGGGCCTTGAGACTCTCAATGACCCGGCCGACCTCACGCACCAGGAGCGGCGCCAAACCTTCCGTCGGCTCGTCCATCAGCAGGAGCTCCGGGTTGGTCATGAGGGCGCGGGCGATGGCCAGCATCTGCTGCTCGCCGCCCGAGAGCTTGCCGGCTCGGTGTGCGCCGCGCTCGCCCAGGCGCGGAAAGAGCCCGAGCACGCGCTCGATCGTCCACGGACCGCCATTGTCCTTCCCGGCGACTGCGAGATTCTCCATGACGGTGAGCGACGGGAACACGCGGCGGCCCTGGGGCACCAGGCCGAGACCGAAGGCCACGGCTCGGTTCGAGGGCCAGTCCGTGATGTCCCGCTCCTTGAACACGACCCGGCCGCGGCGCGGCGTCGTGAACCCGATGATCGAGCGGATCAAAGTGGTCTTGCCCATGCCGTTGCGTCCGAGGATGCCGACGACCTGACCGCGCGTCATGCTGAGAGATACGCCCTGCAGCACGTGGCTCTCGCCGTAGTAGGTGTGGATGTCGCGCACCTCGAGCATCAGCGCGTCTCGGGCATCAGGAGGCTCCCAGATAGATCTCTTGGACCAGGGCGCTCGCCTTGACCTCGTCGGCGAGCCCGTCGGCGACGACCTTGCCGTAGTGCAGGACCGTGATGCGATCCGTGAGCGCGAAGGCGACGTCCATGTCGTGCTCGATCACCAACAGGGTGATGGCTGGATCGAGCTTCGTGAGCAGCGCCGTCATCGCATGCGATTCGGCCGGCGAGAGGCCCGCGGTCGGCTCGTCGAGCAGCAGGAGCCGGGGCGAGCCGGCCAGCGCCAGCGCGATCTCGAGCTGCCGCTGCTCGCCGTGGGAGAGATTGCGCACCGCCTCGGCCTCCTTGTCGGCGAGACCGACCGCTTCGAGCACGCTCCGCGCGCGCTGGAAGAAGGCGGGATAGCGGTCGATGCCCCGGTGCAGATGGAACTTCGCCGGCGTGAGCGCCTGCACTGCCAAGAGACAGTTCTCGAGCGCGCTCAGGCGCGGGAAGAGATTCGTGATCTGATACGTCCTGGCGAGGCCGAGGCCGGCGCGCCGGTGCGGTGCGTAGCGGGTGACGTCGTGACCGAAGAGCGAGATGCGGCCGCCGGTGGGCCGCGTCTCACCGCTGATCAGGCTGAACAGGGTAGTCTTGCCCGCGCCGTTGGGACCGATGATCGCGCGCCGTTCGCCGGCGCCGATCGTCAGGCTGACGCCGTCGACGGCGCGCAGACCGCCGAACTCCTTCGAGAGCCCGCTGAGGCTCAGCGCCGCCGCGACCCGTTCAGCCATTCGTCCTCACGACATCGCCGTCAGGCGATCAGCAGTGCTTGCACGCCGGGAAGTTGCGGTCGTACACGGGCTGCTTCAGGAAGTCCTCGGGCTTGTACTTCCAGAACTGCGAGACGGCTGGATAGGTGTGGACGACCGTGTTCCAGAGCTCGCCGTCCTTCCGCTCGACCTTGCGGATGTAGATGTTCTGGATCGGGTTCCCGTAGGAATCGAGCTTCACCGGGCCGCGCGGCGCATCGGGGATCTCGACCTTGCGCAGCGCCTCCAGGAACTTCTCGCGGTTCTCGACGTCGCCCCCAATGGCCCGGGCCGCCTCGTTGATCCAGCGCGTGCTCGTGTAGCAGGTCTCGGAGAAATACGACGGAACCTTGCCGTACTTCTTGCGGTAGTCGGCGACGAACTTCTTGTTGACCGGCGTGTCCAGGGCCGCGCTGTAGATGAGCGGGCTCATGCCGCCGATCGCCTCGTCGCCAAGGGATGGCAGCACGAACTCGTCGAACGTGGTCCCGCCGCCGATCAGCGGCAGCTTCGCCTTGAGACCGGCGTCCTGGTACTGCTTGGGGAAGCGCGAGGCCGAGATCGAGACCATCAGCGCGAACACCGCGTCGGCGTCACGGCGGATCTGCGAGAGATACGGCGCGAAGTCGGTGGTGTTGAGCGGCGCCCAGAGCTTCTGCACGATCTGGCCACCGTTTTCCTCGAAGGTCTTCTGAAACCCCCCGACCTGTTCCCAGCCGAACGCGTAGTCGATCGCCACCGTCACGACGCGCTTGTAGCCGAGCGTCTTGGCCGCGTACTCGCCGAAGGGATGGTTCGGCTGGCTCGAGGCCCAGCCCGTGCGCACGACCCACTTCGCGGGCTTGCGCTGGGTGAGGTCGTCGGCTGCGATGACAGGATAGAGCATGGGGATGCGGTACTCGTCGACCTTGGGCGCCATCGCGTAGCCGATGTGGGCGAAGATCTCGCCGACGAGCACGTGGACGCGGTCGCTCTCGACGAGCTTCTGGAGCTTGGTCAGGGCGACGTTGGGCTGGCCCTGGCTATCCTCGACGATCACCTCGACCTTGCGGCCAGCGATCGTCCCGCCGTTCTCGTCGAGCCACATCGAGATGCCGTTGGTCATGTCCTTGCCGATCTGCGCGGCGCCGCCGGTCATCGCGGTGATCACGCCGATCTTGATCGGCCCCTTCTGCGCCCACGCCTGGGGACTGCCCAGCCCGATCAAGACCGCCACCGCCACGATCGAGACGATCACCTTCTTGCCCATGGCCCGTTCTCCTTTCGTCCACTGTCTGAGCGCGCCGACGATGCCTTCGGGCGCGTACACGATCGTGCCGATGTAGACGCCGCCCAGGATCAGGAGCCAGCGGTGCGTGTAGACCGACACGAGGTTCTTCAGGCCCACGATCAGTACCGCGCCGATGGCCGGGCCGATCAACGTGCCGCGCCCGCCGAGGGCGACCATCAGGAGGATCTCGACCGACGTCGCGAGCTCGAGATCCGCCGGGCTCACGAAGCCGTTGTAGTAGGCCCACAGGACGCCGGCGAACCCGCCGACGGCGCCGGCGATGACGAACCCGATGTACTTGTGCAGCCACACATGATAGCCGAGCGTGCGCATGCGCGACTCGCTCTCACGGATGCCGACGAGGGTCTGGCCGAACGGCGAGCGCACGATCGTCCTGAGCACGAGCAGCGCGAGCAGAAAGCCCACGAGCGCCAGGTAGTAGAACGGAATCCCGCGCGAGAAGGACCAGGGGAGACCGAGGTCCGGGCGCGGTACTCCCGAGATCCCGTTGTCGCCCTGGGTCATCGTGACCCATCGATGGGCAAGTCCCCACACGACCATGCCGAGCGCCAACGTGATCATGAGGAAGTAGACGCCGCTCGCGCGCAGGGCCAGCAGACCGAAGATCGAGGCCACCACCGTCGCCAGCAGCACGCCGACGATCAGCGTGACCCAGAACGAGGCGCCGTGGCGCGTCGCCAGGATTCCGACGCTGTAGGCGCCGAGCCCCAGATAGGCCGCGTGGCCCAGGGAAGCCAGGCCGATGTAGCCCAGGATGATGTCGAGGCTCATGGCGAGCACCGAGTAGATCACCGCCTGCGTCAGGAGCGCGAGGAGGAACGACGAGACGAACGGCGGCGCCACGAGCAGCGCCAGCAATCCCACGGCCAGGGCCATCCGCGGCGCGAACGGTGGCAACGCCAGGCGCATCAGGCGCGACCGAACAGGCCCGTCGGCCGCACCGCCAGGATGGCGGCCATCGGCGCGAACAGGGTGAAGTAGGAGAGCTCGGGGAAGAGCGCCTTGCCGAAGTTGTCGAGGAGCCCCACCATCAGGCTGCCGATCAGCGCGCCCTTGAGGCTCCCCATGCCGCCGACGATGACGACGACGAATGCGTAGGGGAGGATCTCGAAGTCCGCGCCGGGATAGACGCCGACGAAGCCGCCGGCCACGACGCCGGCCAGCGCCGCCAGGGTCGCGCCCAGCGCGAAGACCGCCATCGAGATCAGGTACACGTTGATGCCGACGCCGCGAGCCATCTCGGGATCGTCGACGGTCGCCCGGATCATCGCGCCGATCCGCGTCCACTCGAGCGTGAGCCAAAGGATCAGCGCCACCGCGATCGCGACCACGATGATGAAGACGCGATAGATCGGAAAGTAGAGATTTCCGACCACGAACGATCCCGAGAGCGTCGCGGGGACCGCGATCGTGTACGGGTCACCACCCCAGAGGACGAGCGCAAGATCCTGGAAGATCAATGCGAAGCCCATCGTGGTCAGCACCTGACCGAGCTCCTGGCCGCTCAGGCGCTTGAGGAACGCGTTCCACTCCGCGATGCCGACGAGCGAGATCGTCAGCGCGCCGAGCACGATCGCCAGCGCGAAGCTGCCGGTGCGCCAGATCACGGTGAGCGCCACGTAGCCGCCGAGCAGGTAGTACGAGCCGTGGGTCATGTTCACGATGCGCATCATGCCGAAGATGAGCGAGAGCCCGCCCGCCAGCAGGAAGAGCAGGGCGCCGTAGGAGATGCCGTTGAAGAGCTGGCTGATCCAGAATTCCAACGGTCAGACGGCTGGGCGGGCGATCGGCTCGACCGACGACATGCACGAGACGTGGGCAATTTCGGCGGCCGCGGCGCGCGTCACGGCTGGTGATTGTACTATAGGCGCACCCGACGGCTCTTTCGTCCCATCACAGGAGGTCTCCGTGAGACTGCCGAGCGAGCGCTTCGACTACTCACCGATCGCCGGTCGACGACCCTGGAAGCTCCCGCGCGGCGCCCGCATCGCCGTGTGGACCATCGTCAACATCGAGGAGTGGGACATCGAGAAGCCGATGCCGCGGGGCGTGCTCTCGGCGCCGCAGGGGGTCGCGACGGTGCCTGACGTGCCGAACTGGGCGTGGCACGACTACGGGATGCGCGTGGGCTTCTGGCGGATGTTCGACGCGCTCACCAAGCGCAAGATCCGCGCGACGACCGCGATCAACGCCAACGTCTGCCGCTCCTACGAGCCGGTGGCGCGCGCGATGAAGGACGCGGGCTGGGAGTTCATGGGCCACGGCGTGAAGCAGGGCGCCTTGCACCTGATCCCGGATCAGCGCGACGCGATCCGGACCGCCGTGCGCATGATCGCGGACTATACCGGCAAGAAGCCCAAGGGCTGGCTCGGCCCGGGGCTCACCGAGACGTGGGAGACACTCGACATCCTGGCCGAGGAAGGCATCGAGTACGTGTCGGACTGGGTCAACGACGACCAGCCGTACGAGATCAAGACGACCGCGGGCCCGCTGGTCTCGGTCCCGTACACGCTCGAGCTCAACGACATTCCGATGATGTTGATCCAGCACCACGAGTCGAGCGCCTGGCTCGACCGCGTGCGCGACCAGTTCGACCGGCTCTATCTGGAGGGTGCGCGACAGCCGCGGGTCATGGCGATCGCCGTGCACCCTTACATCCACGGCGTTCCACACCGGATCAAGTACTTCGAGGCGATCTACGACTACATCCGGCGAAAGAAGGGCGTCTGGATGACGACCGGCGAGGAGATCTACGAGTGGTTCAAGCGCGGACGATGAAGTCCCAGAGCTGTCCCGCGCGCCGCACCGCTGCCTCGACGTCCTCGGCCAGCATGTGGCGCTCGCCGACGAGCCGCAGCGCGGCTTCGCGCGCCCGCGCCAGATACGCATCCCGCGAGGCGTAGCGCTCCTCGATCGCCGGTCGCGGATCGCCCGAGGTTTCCCGCGCCGCACGCGTGCTCGCGAACGGCAAGGTCGAGCCCAGCATGCTCATCAGATCGCCCGGCGCGCCCTGGTCGGGGTGGCGCGGGTTCCACCCCGTATAGGTCGCCAGCGGCACCTGGAGTTCGACCGGCCGGATGCCGGGCACGTCGTTGCCGTCGCCGTCGACCGACGGCACGAAGCTCACGTACGGCGCGCCGATCTTGGGCGGGAGCTCGCCGATGATGCCGCGGTCGACGTCGGGTCCGAAATCGAGCCGCCGCGGTCGTTCGATCCGATCGGGGAACCGCGCGCCCGGGATTCGCTCGAAGCGCTCCCGGAGTGTCTCGGCCTGCACGCCGGTGCCGTCGGCGAGACGAGGCACGAGGCTCGGCGGCGGCTCCACGCCGTCGCTGACCCAGCGATCGAGATTCACGAGCGCGGCGCGCAGGAGCGGAGAGTAGTCCACGACGTTGAAGATGTGGCGGCCGCGCGAGCCGGTGTTGGGATCGGCATCCGGCGGCGGCAAAGTGCCGACCGTGTGCTGGCAGCCCGCGAACAGGTAGACCCGCGCCTCCGGGTGCGGGGCCACGTCCTGCGTGCCCGCGACGTCGGAGTGCACGAGCGAGGCGTCGCCGCGCCAGTATTCGGCCGCGGTATTGACCGCGATGATCTTCGGCACGGTCTTGCGCGCCTCGAGTCGGGCCAGCAGCGCGTTGCGCTTGCCGGTCACCCGATCGAGCGCCGAGGTATCGGTGAACGGGAACAAGCTTCCGACCGAGCTGGTCGCGTTAAGCGACGGCTGCCCGAAGCGCTGATTGAACTCGCCCCGGCGGGCGCCCGCGATGTGCGGGATCACGCCGTCGAACACCTTCCGCCCCGCCTCGTCCTCGTTCAGGCCGAGATACAGCAGGTGACGCAGGAAGCGCCCGGTCTGCGACACCCCGATGACGTACGCGCGCTCGATCTGTCCCGCGCACGGGTTGCCGCTGGTCCCTGAGGCCGAGCGCAGCCAGGCTGCGGTGTCGCGCACCGTGAGGAGCCCGAGGCCGACGAGCGGCGGATTCTCGGCGCGGTAGACCAGCTCGTAGATCTTGCCCGGCTCGAATCCACCGGCGAGCACCACGTGCGTCGCATCGGCGAACCGCCACGCCGTGCGTTCGATCGCCACCGCCGGAGCGCCCGCGTGCTCGCGCACGGTCAGGCGTGCCGCCGGGTCGGTCAGGTCCGCCGTCGGCTGGGCGACGTGGTAGCGATCGGCCATCGGCAGCGTGTCGACGCGCGAGTTCGGCCGCCACTCGCAGAGCACGGGCCCGCTGATCGGGCCGTTGTCGCCGCGCGCAACGGGCACTGCGAGCGCGAGGAGCCCGTCCTGACGGGGAACATCGTGCTGCCAGCCGCACCACGCCACCGTGTAACCGTAGCGCATCAGGAAGCCGTTGCCGAAGTCTTCGGCGGTCGTCGGGTCGGGGACGCGAATCGTGCTGTTGAACATCCCCAGCGCGACCTTCCGGCCGCGGTTGGGTATGTCGAGCAGAAGCCGGCGATTGCCGCGCGCCGGGTCAGCCGGCCGCAGGAGGTAGAAATCTGCGGCGCACTCGATCAGCCCGTCGGCGTTGCGCGGCGCCAGCCCGATATCGGCGATGGCCCGATTCGTCGGATGCGTCGGATCGATGCCGAGGCGCAGCACGCCGACGATCTTCTCGTAGGCGCCGGCCTGTCCGAAGGGGTGACCGTCGAGGACGACCGACCGGCTCACGATCTCGAACGACGTCACCGCCATGGGACTCGATCCTCCGTCGGGCGCTTCAGCGCCGCGCTTTGACCGGCGCGACCACGACGTCGGTCGGCTTGCCGGCCAGGTAGTTCTCGACGTTTTCGATCGCGCGCAGCAGCCCGTCGCGGATCACCTCGGGCGTCTGCCCGGCGTTGTGCGGGGAGAGCACGACGTTCTCGAGCGTGAGCAAGGGATCACCCGGCTTGAGCGGCTCGTCGTGGAAGACGTCGAGGCCGGCCCCCGCGATCTTGTTCTGCGTGAGCGCGTCGATCAGCGCTTCGCGCTCGACCATCGCGCCGCGCCCGGTGTTGATCAGGATCGCCGTGGGCTTCAGCATCGCGAACTCACGGCGGCCCAGAAATCCGCGCGTCTCGGGCGCCAGGCGCAGGTGGAGCGACAGCACGTCGGCCCGGCGGCAGACGTCTTCCTTCGAGGCGGCGCGAGCGCCCAGGGCGGCGACGGCAGCGGAGTCGCCGCGCGCGCTGTAGGCGAGCACGTCCATCCCGAGGGCTTTGCCGAGCGCGATCACGCGCGCGCCGATCTTGCCGGTGCCGAACACGCCGAGCGTCTTGCCGAGGAGCTGGGTCAGGAGATCGCGCGGCCAGGCGCCGCCGCGCACCTCGCGGTCGATCCGCGGAATGCGCCGCGCGGTGGCCAGCATGAGCGCCAGCGCGTGCTCGGCCACGGCGAAGGCGTTGACTCCCGGCGTGTTGCAGACCGTGATGCCGTGCCGGCCGGCGGCGTCGAGGTCGATGTTGTCCGTGCCGGTGCCCCAGATCGAGATCATTTCGAGCTTGCGGCACGCCTCCATCACGCGGTCGGTGAACCGCGCGTGAGCTCTGATGTTGATGGCGATCCGGGCGGAGTCGATCCGCTTGATCAGCTCGGCCTCATCGTCCGCGCCCCGGGCCGTATAGACCTTGGTGTCGCCGACCTTGCGGCAGCGCTCGTGCGCGGGTGTGTTCTGGAAGACCGACGGGAAGTCGTCCGGGACGGTTATTGTAACGGGTGCCTTGGCGTCGGGGCTCATCGAGGGTGGCCTGACACAGGCGCGAGCCGGCTCCGACACGCCCGTTCAATGGCGATGCCGGTCATCATCACACCGCGTCCGCGAACGTGGCCTGGGCGGCCGCCACGCCCGCGCCGGGTTCGCACTTGTGGCCGAGGTCGCGCAGGGTGAGCTCCAGCGCTGACAGGGTCGGCAGGACGTAGTGTGGGCTGGCGGTCATGGCCATGGTGCCGATGCGCAGAGTGGTCGTCCGCATCGTGTCGAGACCGGTCCCGATCAGGATGCCGTACTGATCGCGCATGCGAGCCACGACCGCGCCGGGCTCGATGCTCTTCGGTGTCTTCACGCACGACACCGTGCTGGACAGGATCGACGCGTCCGGGAACATCTCGAGCCCGATCGCGGCCACACCACGCCGGACCGCGGCGCCGGCGACGGCGTGACGGCGGAAGCGGTGCGCCAGCCCCTCCTCGAGGATCAGCCGCACGGCGACGCGCATCGCGCCGGTCAGGTGCGTCGGGATCGACACGGGCTGCCGGCGCGGGGCGCCGGCGGGCACCTTGCCGCCGCGCGAGACCGGAACCCATAGATCCTTCCAGCGCAAGAGGTCGTAGACCAGGCTCGACGCGGCGTGCTTACGGCGCTCCATCGCCTCGAACGCGCGCGGGCTCACCCCGACGAGCGCCATGCCGAGCGGGGCGGCCAGGCACTTCTGCGAGCCGGTCATGTTGAGATCCACGCCCCACTCGTCGGTGCGAACGTCGATGCCGGCGATCGAGGATACAGTGTCGAGCAGGAACAGCGCGTCCACCGAGCGCGCGATCTTCCCGACCTCGGCGGCCGGGTAGGTGGTACCGGTCGAGGTTTCGTTGTGCACGAGCGTGATCGCCTTGGGCCGCAGGCGCTCGGCCTCACGGGCCAGCCGGTCCAGATCGAGCCGCGCGCCGAGCTCGACCGGGAATTCGGTCCAGTCGGCGCCGACCCGGTTCATGATCTCGCGCATGAGGACGCCGAACTGCCCGGCGCCGATCACCAGCACGCGGTCGCCCGGCTCGATCACCGAGAGGGCGCCGGCCTCGAGCGCCGTGCGGCCGGATCCCGGCAGCAGCACGACCTCGTTCTTGGTCTGGAAAACCTCGCGGAGCGCCAGGGTGGTCGGCTCGAGCACTTCTTCGTCGAAGCTCCGATCGTACTGGATCGTCGGAGGCTGGTTCATGGCCTGGATCACCGGGAACGGAAGCTCCGTGGGACCGGGGATCATAAGAACCGGACGCGTGTGGCACTGGGCCCAGTTGATGGTCACTTGAGAAGCTCCTTTGTAACGAGTGCCTCGAGATCGGCTTCACCGAGGGTGGCCTGCAACAGACGCGAGCCGGATCCGTACGGCCGATCTATCGCGTTGCCGTGGTCGGCTCGGCTTTTCGGTTCTCGGCTCCGCTTTCAGGCGTCCGACTCGCGGTGATCTTCCGGCTCCGCACGTCCAACCTAGACGCTGTTTGTGAAGTCGGCTCCGGTCTCAGTTACTCGAGCCGCGCCCGATCTGTCGCATCTCCCGAGGCGGTTCATGCGCCGGCGCTCGGGTGGGCGCAACCCATCATCTCCACCGTTTCGATCTCTCCGCCGCTTCGAACTCTCCGCGGCCCCGCTTTGCGCTCGTCGCGGGCATTTTAGCAGGTCAGGAGGTGGCATGCTCGGGGTCGCGCAGGACGAAGTAGAGGTTGCGCGCGTAGACGAAGAGCCCCGCGCCCTGGCCGAGGATGAAGACGGGATCGCGGCGCCACAGCGCGTAGATGAGCAAGGTCAGGCCGCCGCCGATCGAGAAATACCAGAAGGCGCGCGGTACCACACTCTTGCCCCGGCGCTCGGACGCGATCCACTGGATCAGGAACCGCGCCGAAAAGAACGCCTGGCCGAGAAATCCGACGCCGAGCCAAAGCTGCTCCGTGGTCATGTCACACCTTCATCGTGGCGCGCGATCGTTCGGACGAATCGCGCCGGGGTGCGGGGACGAGACCGGTGAGCGACGAGGATCTACGAGGCGCGGCTGAACATCGCGCGCAGGACGTTGTACGCCTTGCGGACGTCGTCCGGACGTCGCCGTCCCGAGACCAGCGCGAAGATCTTCTCGGCTTCTTCGGTCGGTACAGTGCTGTGCTTGTCGCCGACGTCGGTGAGATCGCGCAGCGGCACCTCGAGCGCGACCGACACGCGATACAGGCTGTCGATGGAGATCGACTTCTCGCCGCGCTCGACTTCGCCGATGAACTTGCCGCTGAGCCCGGAGCCCTTGCCGAGACGTTCCTGGCTGAGCGCGCGCTGTTTGCGCAGGGCGCGAAGACGCTGACCGAGAAACTTCCTGACGTGTTTGACGGCGCGCTCTGTCACGGGACCGTGATCCTCCTCGTCCGTGCTGCGTACCTGCTACGTTAACCACCTTTCCGTGGTTGCGCAACCGTTTGGGCCACCCCGGCCGCTCTCGGAGCATGTAAAAAGTGCAAGAATCAAAAGTGAGACCGTGCGCGAGCGGTCACGGCAAGTCGATTTCGACCGCGGTGCCGTTCACGCGCACTGCATAGACCGATATGTTGAGCCCGGGCGCGACGCGGCAGGCGCCGGAGCCGAGCTCGAAGTCGTATCCGTGCCACGGACAGATCACCGCGTCGCCCTCCAGCCACCCTTCGGCGAGCGGACCGTCTTCATGCGGACACGTCGGGCTGGTGGCGTAGAAGCGCCCACCGCCGGCGTTGAACACGGCGATCGTGGTGCCGCCGCGCTCGATCAGCGTGCCCTGGCCGACGGCGATCTCGTCGACCTCGGCCACCTTCACATAGGGCATCAGCGTCGCTCCTGGAGGGCCCGATCGATGATCGACCGAAACTCCTCGATGCTCGTCGCGCCGATCACGGGCCGGCCGTTGATGAGAAAGGTGGGCGTACTGTTGATGCCGAGCGCCTGAGCCTGCTCGATGTCGCGCTCGACGTCGGCGGCGAACCGCCGTTCGTCCACGCACTTCGCGAACGCGTCACGGTCCAGGCCGAGCTCCGCCGCGTAGGTGAGTAGGTCGGACCGCCGAAACGCTGGCTGCGCCGCGAATAACCGATCGTGATAGGCCCAGTACTTGCCGGCCGCGCCGGCGCAGCGCGCCGCCTCGTGGGCGGCGCGCGCGAGGGTATGCATCGCGAGCGGCCGGTCCTTGAACACCAGACGCACCCGGCCGTCGTACTCCTCAAGCACCTGGGCCAGCGACCGCTGGACGAGCTGACAGAACGGTCACTGGTAATCCGAGAACTCGACGATCGTCACCGGCGCGCTGGCCGGGCCCTTGATCATGCTGGGCGTCCAGCTCAGCTCGATTTGCGCGAGCGCGCGCGACGGCGACGACGCGAGCACGAGCACCGCGAGCACCGCGCCGAGCCAGCTGTAGTACACTCGCGGCGACCGCGCGGCGCAGCGCGACAGGCGGTTCACGAACCGAGGATACGACGTGGCGGTGCCCATCGCAACGGCGGGGGAGGCTCTATGGAAAATTTGATCGGTCTCCTGTTCGGCACCTATCCGTCGTGGTCGCACCTGATCGTGCGCCTGGCGCTCGGCGTCGTCTTTTTTGCTCACGGCTCGCAAAAAATGTTCGGCTGGTTCGGCGGTGGGGGCCTCGCGGCCACCATCGGCGGGTTCCGTCAGATGAACATTCCGCCCGCGGCGACCGTGCTCGCGGCGTGCATCGAGTTCTTCGGCGGGATCGCGATGATCGTCGGTCTCCTGGCGCGGCCCGCCGCGGTCGGTATGATCTTCATCATGCTGGTAGCGATCGTGAAGGTGCACGGCAAGAACGGGTTCTTCCTCAACTTCTATATGACGCCCGGCAAGGGTCACGGCTACGAGTTCAACCTGGTCCTGCTCGCCATGGCGCTGTCGATCCTGATCGGCGGCGCGGGCGCGCTGTCGATCGACCGGATCTTCGTGCCGTTCGGCGAGTAGCCTCTGATCGGCTTCGTCGCGCGGAGCATCATCAACGCCGCCATGATCTACCTCGCGGCGCAGGTCGTGCCCGGCATCACTCTGCGGGGCAAGCCGCTCTGGCCGGCGCTGCTGGCCGGGCTCGTGCTGGCGCTCATCAACGCGGTCGTGCGGCCCGTCCTGAAAGTGATCACGCTGCCCCTGACGCTGCTCACGCTCGGCTTGTTCCTGTTCGTGCTCAACGCCTTCTGCCTCTGGCTCACGTCCGCCGTCGTTCCCGGCTTCGACATCCACGGCTTCCGCGCGGCCTTCCTCGGCGCCCTCCTGATCACGATCGTCAGCTGGGCCCTCACAGTCTTCGTCAGCGACACCGGCCGAGTCAGCCGCCTCTAACCAACGCGTCGCCGCCTCCGGCCGCCCAGTCGACCTCGAAAGACACAGAGCGGCTGACTCGACGAGCAATCTCCCAGTCGGCAACAGCCGAAACTCCGAGCTCGCCTCACCCTGACGGACTCGATGTGCCGTTCGACCCGGTAGCGAAAGCGAAGGGCGGCTCAGAAGGGCCCAGATGCGAGGACGCCAACGAAGCAGATGGACCCTTATGAGCCGCCCGCTACGCGGCCCGGCCGCCTTCTTCGCTCAGCGCGGTGATGACGTACGTCCCGCTCTTCTCATCGCGCTCGAGCGTGACGATCCGCTGCTTGGCCGCGTCTTCCAGGAGCTTCGAGAAGGTCGAGAAGCCGTAGTAGGTCTCGTTGAACGCGGGGTTCTTGCGGATCATCGTCTGCTTCACCATCGAGCCCCAGAGCGTCTCCTTGTTCTCGCGCTGCAGAGCCTGGATCGCGTCGATGAGTTGCGCCATCGCCTCGGCCTTCTTCTCGGGCATCCCGCGCAGCAGGGTGGTCTTCTTCGTGTCGCGGATCAGGTCCTCGTAGAAGATGAACTCGTCGCAGTTGGCGACCAGCAGATCCGACGAGGACGACTTGACGCCGAGGCCGATCACGTAGCGGTCGTTCTCACGGAGCTTGGAGACCAGCGGCGAGAAATCCGAATCGCCCGAGACCAGCGCGAAAGAGTCGATGTGCGACTTGCCGTAGGCGAGGTCCAGCGCGTCGACGACCATGCGGATGTCGGCCGAGTTCTTGCCGCTGTAGCGCGACTGCGGGACGTCGATCAGCTCGATCGCCCACTCGTGGAACGGCCGCTTGTACTCGGTGAACCGGTTCCAGTCGGCGTAGGCGCGCCGGACGATGATCTTGCCCTTCTCCAGGAGACGCTCGAGAACCAGCTTGAGCTCGAACTGCTTGTACTGCGCTTCCTTGACCCCGCGGGCGATGTTCTCGAAATCGATGAACATCGCCAGCTTTCGTTCCCCGTTCATTCCATGCGGTCCTTTCGTCCGGCGCTCCGGCCCCCGGAACGCCGATCCAAGCCGATTATACGGCGCTCCCGCACCCGCTCGAAAGCTTCTGGGCGCGTTGTATAGTGGGCGAGATGAAAACGAATGCACGTGCGGATCGCCGCGCATGAAATCGACGATCGATCCGGCGCTCGCCGCGCGCGTCCCACCCGGCCAGATCCTGACGGCCAAGTGGCCGGTCCTCACCTACGGCCGCACGCCGCGCTTCGATCCCGCGCGCTGGACGTTTCGCTGCTACGGGCTGGTCGAGCACGAGGCGACGTGGACGTGGCCGGAGTTCCTGGCGCTGCCCCGGGTCACGCTCACCTCGGACATCCACTGCGTCACCCGCTGGTCGAAGCTCGACAACGTGTGGGAAGGCGTACCCATCCGCGCGATCCTCGATCGGGTGAAGCCGCTGCCCGAGGCGGCGTTCGTCATGCAGCACGCCGATCCCGACTACACGACCAACACCGCGCTCGCCGATCTGGCCGGCGACGACGTGATCCTCGCCCTCCGGCACAACGGTCGCGACCTCGAGCCCGATCACGGCGGCCCGATGCGGCTGGTGCTGCCCAAGCTCTACTTCTGGAAGAGCTCGAAATGGCTGCGCGCGTTCGAATTCCTCGACGTCAACCCCGCCGGGTTCTGGGAGCAGAACGGCTATCACATGCACGCCGACCCGTGGACCGAGGAGCGCTACTCCGACCAGGAAACGCGCGCGATGCAGCAGATGCGGGCCGAGGCGGCGCGAAAGCTCCGCGACCGCTAGCCGAGGAATTCGAAGAGCAGGGCGCGGAACGCGGCGGGCTGATCGCCGGGGACCGTGTGGCCGGCGCCGGGCACCTCGGCGAGGCGCGTGTTGGGATTCTCCTCCATCATCCGCTTGGCGATCTCCGGCGAGAGCACGTCCGAGTCGGCGCCGCGCACGACCAGTACCGGGCAGGTGATCTCGCGCCAGAGCGGCCAGAGGTCGATCGGATCGCTCCAGGTTCCCGACCGCACGGCGTCGCGAAGGCCGCGGTCGTACTTCCAGGTGAGGCCGCCCTCGACGGGCCTGGTGCCGTGCTGCACTCGATGGAGCAGCATCGCCTCGGGGTAGAGCGGATTCGTCACCCGGTGAAAGGCGAGTGCGTGCTCGAGGCTCGTGAAGAGCTCCGGCGATTTGGCCATGAGCGTTCCGACCCGGAGCAAGCCGGCCTCGGAGATGTCGGGACCGATGTCGACGACGACCAGCCGCTCGACCCGCCGCGGCGCCTGGCCCGCGAAGGCGATCGCCACGCGCCCGCCCATCGACAGGCCCACGACCGAGACCTGATCGAGGCCGAGGGCATCGACGAAGGCGGTCAGGTCGGCGGACATCGCCGCCACGGTGTAATCGCAGTCGGCGGCGGCCTCGGAATCGCCGTGACCGCGCTGGTCGAGCGCCAGGACCCGATACCGCTCAGCGAGGATGGCGGCCTCCTCGTCCCACGTGCGCGCGTGGCCGGTCACCCCGTGGAGCATGATGAGCGGCGGCGCCGTCGGCGCGCCCCATTCGGTGTAGTGAAAACGCCGGCCGCGTAGCGTGATGGTTCGATCCGAGTGCATAATCGATTCTAGCAGGCGGTCGTAGACTCCTAGATACGGTCATGATCGCGCTCGAACGCTGCCGGTCCATTGTCGCCCTGGCGGTTTGCCTGGCCGTGAGCGGGTGCTCGCTCTCGCCGGTGCCGGCGCCCACGCAGCCGTCCGGCGTCACGCAGCAGCTCCTGATGCGCTCGCTCGAGCGCGCGCTGGCCAAGCTGGACATCGAGCGGCTGAAGACCCAGACCGTCACCGTCGAGGTCTTCCATCACGCCGGGCCCGAGGCGCTGATCAAGGAATTCATCGCCGCCTGGCTGACCGCCCACGGGGTCCGCATCGTCCCGGCCTCGCCTGATCTCAAGGTGAAGGCGTTCGCGAGCGTCCTCGGCACCGATACCGACTCGGCGCTCTTCGGCATCCCCGCCTTCCAGGCGCCCCTCGTGAACGTTCTGGTACCGGAGATCGCGCTGTTCAAGTGGCAGCGCAATCGCGGCGTCGCCGAGATGCGGCTGTTCGAATACGATCCGAAAACCGACGCGATCGTCCACGCGCCGCCGATCGCCACGGGGCGCGCCAAGCTCGACAAGTACACCGTGCTGATCTTCATCGGCTTCACCCACAGCGACGTCGACGATCACGAGTGAAGGAGCGATCCGGCGCGGGAACCTGCTAGGATCCGCACGATGGACGCGCAGGGACATCGTCAGACGGCCGCGGCGCGCTCGCGAGGGCGACTGACCGCGACCCTGGCGCTGACGTGCGGGTTCCTTCTGATCGAGGTCGCCGGCGGGCTCTGGTCGGGAAGCCTGGCGCTCCTGGCCGACGCCGGCCACATGCTCACCGACGCCTTCGGGCTGGGGCTCGCGCTGTTTGCGATCTGGATCGCCGGCCGCCCTCCGACGCCGGCCAAGACGTACGGCTACTACCGCGCCGAGATCCTCGCGGCGCTCGTCAACGCCGTCGTGCTCCTGGCCGTCGCCGCCGGAATCCTGATCGAGACCTACCGGCGCCTCTTGGCGCCGCCGGCGATTCTCGGCGGTCCCATGCTGGGGATCGCGGCCGTGGGCCTCGTGGTGAACCTGGTGGGCGCCGCGCTGCTCCACGGCGCGGCCGAGTCGAGCCTCAACGTCCGCGCGGCCTACTTCGAGGTGCTCGGCGACGCGCTGAGCTCCGTGGGCGTGGTCATCGCGGCGGCGCTCGTCGTGGTGACGGGCTGGACGCTCGCCGATCCGCTCGTCAGCGGCGCCATCGCACTCGTGATCGTCCCTCGGACGTGGCGACTCCTCAAGCAAGCCGTCAACGTGCTCCTCGAGGGAACGCCGGCGCACCTGAATCTGCGCGAGATCGAGGACGCGATGTGCTCGGTCGCCGGCGTTCGCCGGGTCCACGATCTGCACGTGTGGACGCTCACGTCGGAGCGCGAAGCGATGAGCGCCCACGTCGTCGTGGATGACGTCCGCGACAGCGAGCGCTTGCTCGAGACCTTGCACGCCGTGCTGCACGCCCGCTTCGGGATCGACCACACCACGATCCAGCTCGAGACGGAGCCGCCCGTGGTGCTCCGCATTCAGGGCCCGAGCTCGGCGTAGCCCTTACCCTGGCGCTCGAGTCCGGACTTTCGGTCAAGGCGATATCAGACGCGAGGCGGGATCCGGCGAGACTTGGGGCAAGGCGGACGACGCGGGCGGCGCCGGCCGCGTCTTCTGGAACAGAGCCTTCGCGGTCGGGGCCAGCAAGCAGAGGCCGAAGATCGCGTTCACCACCGCCGAGAGCACGAGCCACCGCTTGAGATGCACGGTGCGCCGGTGCTTGAACCGCAAGAGTCGCTCGAGTCGGTGCTCGAGCGCTTCTTCCGCCGACATGCGTTCGCTCGGTGCCTCGACCTCTTCCGGCGCGTTGGCGGGCGGGACCGGGACGACCGCAAACCCATCGCGCTCGAGCGCGCGAACGACGTTTGTGCGGTGGCGGCGCTCGACCGGCGGTTGAGGGCGCGCCGGATCCCCGCGCCGGCGATCCACCACGATCTCGAGCTTGTCACGCGAGCCCACGAGCGAAGTCAACCCGGAGATGAACACGCCGGATATGAGCGGCGTGCGCGAGACGACGCAGAGACGCCGGGCTCCAGCGCTGGAGCCGGCCGGGGAAGCCGCGGTCGCGAGCCCGAACGATTCCCGCCTGTTCAAACGACCCATTCATAGCGTGGCGACCACGAATCCCACGAAGTTTTTGTGCGCGGCGGAACAGCCGTCCGGGGTGACGCAGGACGTTATCCACTTACCCACAGATATCCACACATGGTGAAACGACCGATCTGAGGCGGGCTCGCGGCGTCCTATCACCGAAACGTCAACGGTTTCCTAGCGCCGGCGAGCACCCGCAACGGATCGCTGCATGCCAGGAGAGGTTCCGCGGCCGCACCTCGTGAAGACCGCATTTCTCACAGAGAAACAAGACCTTGACTGCGCTGTCGCGCGGCCCGAACGTGGTGACCGACGTGTGCCCTCAATGTACCTGAGCTACTTCGGATTCGCGGAAAACCCGTTCAATGTCACGCCGGACCCGAGATTCCTTTACCTGGGCTCAGGACACCGCGAGGCGCTCGACCAGCTCCAGCACAGCGCGCGGGAGGGCGGGGGCCTTATCGTGCTGACCGGCAAAACCGGCACCGGCAAGACGATCTTGCTGCGAGCGCTCCGCGAGCGCCTCGACGAAGACACCGCGGTCTCATACGTCTTCAATACGACCTTGCCGTTCGACGGCATCGTGGAGTACATGCTGGAGGACCTCGGTGTCGCCAAGCCGGAGGAGTCACCCGAGCGGCGACTCGGCGCGCTGAGCGGCTTCCTGCTCGAACGGGAGCGTGCCGGTCAGCGGACAGTCATCGTGGTCGACGAGGCGCAAAATCTCGACGCGGAGAAGCTCGAGCAGATCAGCCAGCTGGCGAGTGTTGAGGGCCGGCCCAGCCAGCTGCTCGAGGTGCTTTTGGTCGGTCAGCCCGAGCTCCGGTCGAGGCTCGATCACGCCGATCTCCGCCACGTCCGCCAGCGGGTCAGTGTGCGGTGTCAGGTGCCTCCGCTCGCCGCCGGGGACGTCGGCGCGTACATCCGCAACCGGCTCCAGGTGGCCGGCGCACCCGACCTGGCGCTCTTCAACGGCCGCGCGATCAAGCGGATCGCGCGGCATTGCGGCGGGATTCCGCGGCGCATCAACATCCTCGCCGACCACTGTCTCCTGTTCGCGTACGCGGATCAGCGGCGTCGCGTGGACCGGTCGGCGGTGAGTCAGGCGATCGCGTATCTCGAGGAAACCTTGGGCTCCCCGCGGGCGATCGCCGTCTCGGGCGACCCCGGCTTCTGGGATCGTTTCGGCTGGATGTTCGCCGTCGGCGGCGTCGCGCTCGCGAGCGCCGCCATCGGGTTCCTGCTCGCCGCCTTCTAGTCGCTCGCTCGACCCCTACCGCCCCAACCGGAGTCCTCGGAGCGTCAGCCGATCCGGTATAGTGGCCGCCGGAGGCTTCCTATGGCGACTTACGCACTCACGGAGAAGACGGTCGTGCTCAGGTCCGAGGACGACGTCGCGGTCGCGAAGGCCGAGCTGACGGCGGGCACGATCCTCGAGGACGGCACGAACCGTATCGAGGTCCGTCAGGACATCAAGCCGGGCCACAAGGTCGCCCGGCGCGCCGT
>Ga0075424_100000446_pt1 | contig 31923 bp, 26 predicted proteins | sample SoiMethybrSBSTD3_FD_75301 | JGI IMG/M metagenome (GOLD analysis project Ga0075424, IMG submission 75301) | Bulk soil microbial communities from a Populus tree surrounding site in Tennessee, USA - Soil MetaG P. TD hybrid SBSTD3 | ecosystem: Environmental > Terrestrial > Soil > Tree plantation... | reverse complement strand
CAAACGCATCGGCGTCAGCCGTTTCGGTTCGAGCTCCGATGTCTCTGCCCGGTATGCGCTGCGCAAATTCAACCTCGACCCGCAAAAAGATGTCATCCTCATGCAGCTCGGGTCGATGTCGAACATGTTCGGCGCGCTCCGGTCGGGAGCGATTGAAGCCTCGATGGTTTCGCCGCCGACGCAATTTCTCTCGGAGAAACTCGGCTTCAAGGAGATCGTGAGCGTGACCGACATGGATTATGCCTATCCGAATCCGGCGATGGCTACGTCCGGAGAATTGATTCGCAAAAAACCTGAACTGATCGAGCGATTTATGCGGGCGTACGTGCGCGGCATTCATCACGCGAAAAACAATCGCGAGTCGACGATCAAAACCCTGGCAAAATATAGCACGGTCACAGACTCGGTCCTTCTGACAAAAACTTACGAGTTTTATATGAATAAAGTTCTCGAGCGGGTGCCCTATGTGAATATGCAGGGCATGCAGAACGCTATCGATGACTTGGGTAGAACGCTGTCCGCGGCAAAAAATGCCAAGCCTGAGCAGTTCGTCGATTTCCGTTTCCTCGATAGAATCGAGAAGAGCGGATTATTGAAGGAACTCTACAAATAGACAGCTCAACAAAGATTGAATCTGTTTTCAGAGCTAATAAAGGATTGGCAAGCACAATCTATCATTTTCCACAGAAAGATCGTGTGAAAACTACGCCCACGACCCTCGGTACGCGCTCCGCACTACTCGGGAAATCGGTTTATCGCGTTCAACCTGAGTAGGCAGCGAGCAACGCTGCCGTATCGAAGGACGACGGTAACTTTTTTTCACAATCTGCAGCTCTGAATGGCATCTGTCATTTCGACCGAAGGGAGAAATCTTTCTTTGTGATTTTAAATTCAACGCAATCAGAGAAGGATTTCTCGCGAAGTTTACCCTGAGTTATCGAATGGGCTCGAAATGACAAATCCGATGCCGCTTGCTTGGTTGTGGCGATAAATTTCGCGCCTCTCCCTGGAAGGGGCTGAATTCTGAGAACGCGTGTAGGGGCGCCAGCATGCTGCGCCCAACATCCTTTCTTAGTTCAGCAACCAGCAGACCGCCGCAATCTCGCTCAGCTCCCTCCTCAATTTCGTCCAGGAAGATCCGGCGTCATCGCTGCGATAAAGATATCCGTAACGGCTTGCGGCAAAAATTGTCTTCGAATCATCGGGATTCACGCCGAATGTCCACATCGTAGAATTCGGCTCTACCGGCAACGGCAGCAACTTCCAGCTTTTGCCGAAATCTTGCGTCTGCGCGATCGCCCCCGAGGTCCCGGGAGTGAAATCGCCGAAGCTCAGGAAGATTCTTTGCGGATTCGCCGGATCGACGGCGATGCCGCGCAGGTAATTTTCTTTCCGCGGATATTCCCAGGGCAAGCACCTCTGCATGTCGCGCGCTTCCCAGCTCTCGCCGTTGTCCGTGCTCGCATAAATTTCGCGATTCGCCATGATAAAAACTGTCTTGGGAGGTCCGGCCGTTACCACAACGTTATGAATATCGCGTCTACCCGTGACGTCCACGATACTCCAGGTTTTTCCACCGTCGCTGCTGTGCCGAGCGCCGTCCACCTCGAGACCCGCCCAGATGTGATTCGGCTCGAGCGGATCGACCGCAATCCCGGTGAATCTCGGGGTTCCGACGGCTTCGCACTCGTTCGCGACCTCCACGGGACGCTTCTCCCACGTCTTACCGGCGTCATTGGAGGCAAACAGCATCGCCGGCGTCGGCGTGCCGGTGCCGACGAACATATTGTTGGGATTCACCGGATCAATACCGATGGCCCAGACATAATGCGGGTTAAGCGCGGAGTCGAGGTATTTCCAGTTAGCACCGCGATCGTCGCTTCGGTACAAGCCTCTTTCCGTGCCGGCAAAAAGAGTTTCGTGCTGCTTCGGATGCATGGCAATGCAACGCACCGAAGCCTCATAAGCAAATCCACGCCGCGGCCCGATCCGTGCCCAGGTTTGGCCGTTGTCCTCACTGCGCATGATACTCTGACCGACTGTTCCGACAACAATCGTTACGTCTTTCATAATCCCTCCGACGACTTGAATGTTACTCGCGCTGATGTGTCTAAACTCTTGTCTTCAGCCATCCGGGCCGGTACCCACGAAAACTGTTTGCGGTAATACGGCACGAGCAAGAACTCCTGACGGTGATAGCACGGGCGCAGCATGCTGCGCCCCTACAGTCGCTCACTCGCACCTGTTGCCTCAAGCGTCTCCCTAGATATTGACCCGATGCATATCCCGGCTACGCGGTCCCGCCACGGCCTCGGGCCGAAAAATCGCGTCCAGCCGAGCCAAATCTTCTTTGGGTAACGTAATCTCCGTCGCCTTGATGTTTTCCTCCAGGTGCGCCCGCGTTTTGTTGCTTGGGATTGGAATGATCTCTTTCCCCTGCGCGATCAGCCAAGCCAGGGCGAGCTGCGCCGGTGTGACGCCCTTCTCTTTGGCGATTTCTTCGAACTGCGAAAGCAATCTAACGTTCCGTTCGAGGTTTTCCGGTTGAAATCGCGGATGGCCGTTGCGTCCGTCGCCTTCCGCCAAATCCTTTGCGCCATGAACAACGCCGGCGAAGAAGCCGCGGCCGAGCGGAGAATAAGCCATGAATCCCATATTGTAATCACGGCAGGCCTGAATGTTGCCGCGTTCGGGATCGCGCGACCAAAGCGAGTATTCCATCTGCAGCGAGCAAATCGGATAAACCTTGCGCGCACGCTGAATCGAGTTGGCGCTCGCCTCCGACAATCCGATGTAGCGCGTGAGTCCACGCTCGACGAGTTTTGCCATCGCACCCACAGATTCTTCAATGGGAATATCGGGATCGACGCGCGACATGCAAAACACATCGAGAGCATCGACGCCGAGACGCTTCACGCTCTGCTCACAGTTTTGCGTTAAATACGCGGGCGCGCTGCCGCTCCGATTGCCGCTCGCATCTGGTGTGCGCGGGCTGCCGGATTTTGAATGAATCACGATCCGCTCGCGGCGTCCTTTTAGCGCCTTATTGATCAGTTCATGATTGTGCCCGTTGCCGTAACTTCCAGAAGTATCGAGAAAGTTAATGCCGAGATCGAATGCGCGGTGCAGAGTCGCGACGGATTCCTTATCGTCGGCCGGCCCATATGCGCCGGACATGCTCATACATCCGAGCGCCAAGCGCGAGACTTTGAATTGCGTAGCTCCGAATTGAACGTATTCCATCGCTCCTCCGTCACGCCAAGAGTTATCACAGGATCCGGGTCGCGCCAATCGGGACTTTGCCTGCTGTTGGTCGAGGAGCGCAAAATCTGCCCGCGACTGGAATCACTCACCGGTAAGCCGATTCATGTTGAGCCGAGCGCATTACCGTAGGAATTCTCTCTCAAAATAGTCCACCCAGTCATTACCTTTGTCGTAGAGAACATCGGGGCTCAAGTAATTGGCTTTTTTGAAACGGCCGCCACCGGGCTTGAGGTCCGCCTGCAGGGCGGGGACATCGGGATGCGCGGGCAAATAATTGACCCTCTGAAAAACCTGCTGGCCTTTTTTGGATAGCACGAAATCCAAAAAGAGCATGGCGGCATGCGGGTGCGGCGCATTCTTAGCCAAGCCGATGGTGTTGTTCGTCGCCGTCACTGGCTCGAGAGGCTGCCAGTCGACCGGCGCGCCGGCGGACTTGCTGATATAGGCGTGGTGATTGAAAATCTGAATGGCCATGGGATATTCGCCGGCAATCACGAGGTCGAGAATCTGCCGTGCGCTCGCCGTGCTTTTCGCAATGCTTTGCTGCTTTAGTTTCTGCATGTAAGCTTTGCCGGCTTCCTGTCCCATCGTGATAAAAATATTTCCGATAAACTGCGGCGCACCCGAGCCGCGACTGGTCGACCACATCATCTGCCCTTTCCACCGCGGATTGAGAAGATCATCGTAGCTCTTCGGAAGTTCGCCGGGTTTGACGCTGCGGGTATTGTAGCCGAGCGTCATGAAGTAAACGTTGGTGCTGCCCCAAAACCCTTTTGAATCTTTCAGCTCGTTCGGATACTCGGCAAAATGGGGCGAAAAGAATCGCTGCATAAATCCGGCGCGTTGCACCATCGTCGTCGCGGCGCTACTGCTGACAACGTCCACTTCATAGCGCTTCGCCTGGTATTCCGTGAGAACCTTTTGTGCCACTCGCTCCGAATTGCCGCGAAAAAATTCCACTTGCACAAAAGGATATTCTTTCTCGAAAGCGTCTTTCACCGGTCGCACCACCTGATCGACGATCAAACCCGTGTAAAAACTCACCTTGCCTTCTTTTTTCGCGCCGTCGACGAGAACCTTGTCTCGATTGGTTGTTTTTAAGAGCGCCACTTCTTCCACGCTCGCCGCCGAAGCGGATCTCTCGAGCGCCAAGGACACGGCGGTTGCGGCAAAGAAGTATAAACCAGCCGTCACGAATTTCGCTCTTGCCCGCATTTTTCGCCTCCTCTTAATCTCGCCCGCGTCAATTCGTCCTCCCGAAGCAAACTCGTATCTCGGAGTCGCTTGCTCCTGAGCCCTTCTTCTGAGCTCTTCGGTTTTTCGCGGCTGTCGCATCGGAAGCTATCGAGGAACACGCGTCGTAGTCAATATCCTCGTTTACATTGATTTAGGAGTTGGACATTTTCGCCGGGCTAAAGTATGAAAATTAAAACCAGTGGACATAGACCAAATCAAGCAAGACATCGTTACCGCCAGCCACATTTTACACCGACAAGGCATCGCGGCAGCGTTCGGACACGTAAGCGCCCGTATCCCGGACACGGACAGGTTCATTTTTCCGCCAAGAATGAGTCCGGCGCTTGTGGCAATCGATAATTTGCTCGAGCTCGATGTTGAAGGAAATCAACTCGCAGGAGACGGTCGCCCCAATACGGAATTTTGGATCTACGCAAGAATTTACAAAGCGCGTCCCGACGTGCAATCGGTCTGTCATGTCCATCCACCGAGCTGTGTCGTGTTGAGCTCGCTCGGCGAGACCATCCGACCGATGCATGCCTCCGGCGCCGTCTTTAAAAACGATGTGCAAGTTTTTGATCCGATCACGCTGATTCGCACGCGCGAACTCGGCGATCAGGTGGCCGCGACTTTAGGTGCGCATGATGCCATGTTGCTACGCGGCCACGGCGTCAACGTCGTGGCCAAGGACGTGCGGCGCGTCTGCGTGCTCACTTTGTGGATGGAAGAGGCGGCGAATTTTCAGCTGCGCGGCATGTCCGCCGGCAAGCCGCGCTACTTCACATCGGAAGAGTTACCGGTGATCTATCCTCAGGTATCCGCTGAAGAAGTTTCCAACCGCGCGTGGGAATACTTCAGCAGCCGAGCTGAGCAGCGTTAGTATTGCGAAGGAGGAATTATGGGACTCAATCATTCGGCGCTGCGCCAAGCCGTGATCGAGAGCGCCAACTTTCTCGTCCGGAGCGGCGCGATTTCCATGAGCCACCACGGTAATTTCAGTGTACGCGTCCCTGGGACCGATACGATCCTGCTAACCGCCACGAGCTCGTTCGACAACTTAAAGCCAGAAAATCTTGCGCTGCTCGACCTCGACGGCAAACTGATCGAGGGCGAGATCAATCCGACCACTGCCGAGATCGTTCATATGCATGCGATCGTTTACAAACAGCGGCCGGAAACCGGCGCAGTGGTGCATACCCACTCCACCTATGCCACGAGCTTCGCTCTAGCGAGCCGATCCTTGGGCTGCTCCTATGAGGCCTTAGTGCGGCAAGACATGACCGATGGCATTCCGCTTGCCAAGTACGGACCGCGCGGATCACCGGAGTCGGTGACGAATATTGCCGACGCTCTGCGCACGGCGAAAAACACCAAAGCCGTGCTGCTGGAAAACCACGGCGTGCTGGCGTTCGGCGCCGATCCGGTCGCGGCGGCACGCGCGAATCTGATCGTCGAAGAAGCCGCGCAGATGGCGATCTTTGCCGAAGTGCTCGGCGGAGCGAAGAACATTCCAGCGGAATTGTTGAATGCAACGACTGGCCGCAGGGATGAATTCGCCCGCGCGGGAAATCGCCGAGTGTAATAGGTTTCCATTCAAGTAGGGGCGACCGGCGGTCGCCCGGCATCTCAATCAGGGTAAACCGAAAGGAAAAATCTCAATGGAATCAACTGCGTCAGAAAAACGCCAATCCTTGAAAAAAATGCTCGATGAGCCCATCTGCCATATCGCGCCAAGCTGTAATGACGGCATACAGGCGCGCCTGGTGGAATGGCTCGGCTTTCCACTTGTGCATATTTCTGGTAGCGGCCAGCATCGCTCCCTCGGTTTTGCTGACGCCGGATTACTTACGCTGACGGAGATGGTGAACAAAGCGCGCGAGATTGTCGACGCCGTCAATATTCCTATCGTCAGCGATTGCGAGACTGGCTACGGCAATGCGGTCAATGTGACCCGCGCCGTGCGCGAGTTCGAGAAGGCCGGCATCGCCGCGCTTCATATCGAAGATCAAATGACGCCAAAGCGCGCCGGGCATGAAGGGTTTGACGTCGGCTTGGTTTCGCGCGAGGAATTCGTCAACAAGGTCAAAGCGGCACTCGATACTCGCCGTGATCAAAATCTGGTAATCATCGCCCGTTCCGAAGCCAAAGACTCGCTGCAAGAACGCATCGATCGGGTTTCGGCGTGCTGTGAAGCAGGCGCCGATGCAGTTTGGTTGAGCGCCCGCACGGAAGACGAAATCAAAGCGTTTGCAAAAATCGGTAAGCCGATGGTCGGTGTGCCGCCGCGGCAAGTCATGCCGCTTTCGCGTTGGGGCGAGTTGGGCGGCCGCGTGGGCTGCATTCCGACGGTTTTGCAAGTCGCCGCGCTACACGGCATGCGCCAGTGTTTGGAGGAGTTGCGCAAGAGCGGCACCGAGGCCGCCTACTTCAAGCAAACCCCCGGGATTGAAGACACACGCAAATGGTACGCTAATCTGGGCAATGCCGAACTGAAAGAACTCGAAAAGAACTACGGCTATTGACGAAGCGGCGTCAGATTAAAAAACGCCTGTGAAGTTCGCTCACTTTTCTCACGTCTGGAATAAGCCCGGCATGAGCGCAGCCGCTCGTTACCAGCAGCTGTGGCGCGAGCTCGCGCTTGCGGACGAGTGCGGTTTTGATTTCGGCTTTTGCGTCGAGCACCACTTCAATCCCAATGAGAGCTGGATGCCTTCGCCGTCGATTTATTGTGCCGCCGCTGCGACGCACACGACTCGACTGCGCATCGGCACAATGGGTTTCGTTGCGCCGCTTTATGATCCGATTCGCATCGCCGAGGACGCCGCGGTTTTGGATAACGTTGCCAACGGCCGCTTGGAGCTCGGCTTGGTTTCAGGCATTGTACCGGATTTTTTCGCTCCTTATCGCGCCGATTTTCAAAATCGCCGCGCCATTACTCACGAAGCCCTGCTCTTGATCAAGCAAGCCCTTTCGAGCGTTGGTGCCTTCACTTTTGCTGGTGAACTGCACCGGTATGAAAACGTCACACTCGGCGTAAAGCCACTGCAAAAACCGCATCCGCCGATCTGGATTCATTCGCGCGACGCCGATACCTTGGCGCTGCTCGCGCGGGAAGGCGTCCACACGGGATATCTTTTTTTCCTGCCGCGCGAGCGAGTCGCGCCGCGCTACCGTGAATACCTGCGCCTATGGAACGAGGCGCGTCATGCTTCCAAACCGAACATCGGCTATTGGGTATTGGTGTATGTCGATGAAACTGACGCAAAAGCAATTGCCAAGGCGAAACCCTGGTTCGAATACTGTTTCACCAAAGTTTTCGGCACCCGCGCAGAAGGCGGTGTGGGCTACCTGAGACTCGCGGAAAATCACGCCAAGCGCGGCGATCCGGATGCGGCGGAGATTGCGAGACATGTCATTGATCTCGATTATCTTCGCGAGCGCAAGCTGGCGTTCGTTGGCTCACCGCAAACTGTCATCGAGCAAATCAAGGCGACTGCGCGCGAAGGTGTTTTCAATACGGTACTGGGCGAGTTCAACATCAGTCCGATCGGCGAAGAGGATCTCATGCGATCGATCCGTCTCTTCGGCGCGGAAGTGATCCCAGCCCTTCGTGATTTCGAGCCCTATTAATTCTCGCCAGCGGGCACTAACACAGCAGAGGAATTACGCTCGATAGATTTCCGACTCCGGCGGTATTTCCATCAACTCGATGCTGTTGCCATCGGGATCGGAGATGAACGCGATGCGCTGCTTCGCGCGGCCGATGAATTTCCGTTCGGGTTTGATGTTCATCTTGGCCAGGTGCTCGAGAGCCTGATCCAAATTATCCAGCACCAGACAAAAGTGAATATAGCCGATCGGGTCGGCTGGCGAGGCGAGAAGGTTTTTTCCCCCGGGAAACAATTCGATGCATTGCCCATTGGCGAATTCTAAAAACATCAGCTCCGGTCGGTCGCCTTGCCGCTCCGCATGATAGATTTTTTTGGCGCCGAATGCATCGGCGTACCAGCGCACGCTCCGCTCTGTATCGGCAACTTTGAAAGCGACATGACCGAAACGAAGACCTGCGATCGACATGATGATCCTCCTTCAGTTGTCATTCTGAGCCCTTCGATTGTATTCAGGCTGAACTCCGCCGAAGAATCTCGTATCTGAAATTGGGTGAACAGTCGAGATGCTTCGCTGCCGCCAGAGTGTGTAAAACGTTGTCATTTCGAGGCGAAGCCGAGAAATCTTTCTTTTTATGTAGCTTAAAATGCAAGATCTCTCACGGAGTTTACCCTGAGCGTGTCGAACGGGTTCGAGATGACAAATTGCGGCAAGATGAGTTTTCGCACACTGGTCGCAGCATGATACGTTTGTATTTTTCTGATGTGATACAACTCTCGCGGACCGACGGATAAAACCAACACTCCTTGCATCAAAAAATTCGAAAGAGCTTGTCCGCCGCCGGCTTGGTCTTGATTAATTTGATGCCGTAAAGCTGGTCCACCAGCTCGGTCCAGCGCTCGACTGACATTTTGCCCAATTCCTGAGGCGACGCACCAGAGGCGAGAATAAACGGTTTTTGCACTTCCGCCGCCTCTTTCATCGTATCTCCGTCCATGGCGGGGTTGAGCTTGGCCATCAAGTTGTTCGCTGCCTCGGGTGAACGCAGATACTCGATCCAGCCTTCGCGGACGGCATCGATCAGATCGCGTGTTTGCTTTTGATTTCTTTCCACAAACTGCCGCCGAGCAATCATCACTGTGCCGTACGGTCTGAATCCGGCATCCGCGATCAGAAAACTTCGCGCCGGTTTGCCTTTCTTCCGCGCGATCAGAGGTTCCGAGGTGACGAAACATTGCTGGGAATAATTCGGGTCCGTCAGGAAAGTCGCAATGCCGCCGGCGTACGGCACGAGCTTGACCTTGTACCCTCGAAACTGGTTTTGCAGGAACAGCGTATGCGGCGAGCCGCTTTGTATCGCCAAGGTGCCCCGCGTGTTAAACACATCGCCGATGGATTTGAAGCCCCGTTCGGGGTGCGCCATGATCCCCTGCGGATTGATCTGATAGACAGCAAACAACGCGACCACGTCGGTGCCACGTGCTTGGGAAATCACCACTTCGTCGGCTGCGGCAATGCCGAAACGAACTTTGCTGTTCGCCACCATTTGGACCACCGGCGTTCCCGCGCCGCCCTCGGTGATCTCGACATCGAGATTTTTCGTCTGAAAAGCACCCGACAATTTCGCTGCATAAAAGCCGCCGAACTCCGGCTCGGCTTTCCAGTTGAGCGCAAACTGCAACTTGACGGCCTTGGCGGATTCCCCTGCTCCGGCGATGACCGGCGAGAATATCAGCACGATAAGAATCACAAACGTCATGAAGTCTTCCTTTCTGATGTATGCCATGAGCCCAACGCCAGCGCCGAAACGAAATTGACCGCGCCGACGAGGACGACGCCGAGCAGCGCCGAAATCAACACGGCGGCGAATACGCGGTCGATCCTTTGCTGCGTTCTTGCCGAATCGACGATACTGCCCAGTCCGCCGCCGCCGATGAATTCACCGACGATTGCGCCGACCACCGCGAGCCCGGAAGCGATCCGCAGACCGGAAAAGATTTGCGGCAAAGCGAACGGGATTTTGAGCATGTACAGAATCTGTCTCGTAGTAGCCGAGTAAAGAGCGAACAAATCGACCAGCGCGGGCTCCGTTGACTTGAGTCCGAGCAGAGTGCTCGCAATGATCGGGAAAACCGAAACAATCGCAGCGGACGCGATCACGGTGGGCTGGCCGAAACCGAACCAGATCACCAGCAGCGGTGCGATCGCGATGATCGGCACGGTCTGGAAGAAAACGGCGTAAGGATAAAATGCGCGACGCGCCAGATCCGACGTGGACAGTGCAATCGCAAACAAAGTTCCCGCACTGAAGCTCAGCAAAAGTCCGACCAAGGCGGAGCTGAGAGTTGTCCATGCGGCGGTCGCAAGCTCGACCCGATCGTCGATCAACGATCGGAAAACTTCGGTCGGCGCCGGGATCAAGTAAGAAGGAACCCAACCCGAGCGCACCGCGATCTCGAACACGCCCATGGTGACAAGGAGAGGCAGCAGCGGCGGCAAAATCGAAGCGATTCGTGCGTTCGGCTTCATGCGTTTGCTTCGGGATTCGGAACCGCAGCCGAAATGTGACTCATTTCTTGGATATAATTCAAGCTCGTACGAAGCGGCGCCGCGCGCGCCGGCGGCAGGTTGATGGCGCTATCCAGGAGAATACGCGCCGGCCGTGGCGATAGGACAATCACCCGATCGGCGAGAAATACCGCCTCGGAAATCGAGTGCGTCACGAATAACACAGTCATTCCGAGCGCGGCCCAGATCTCGCGAAGCTGCTGTTGCAGAGCATGGCGCGTGGGCTCGTCCAGCGCCGCGAAAGGCTCGTCGAGCAGCAGGAGATTAGGACGCGTGATCAACGCGCGCGCCACAGAGGTTCGCATCTTCATGCCGCCGGAAAGCTCGTGCGGATAGCGCGCGGCGAAGTCCGCCAGCCGAACACGGCGCAGTTCCTCTTCCGCGCGGGTCCTGGCTCGGTCGATATTCCATCCCTGCAACTCCAGCGGAAGCGTTGTGTTACGCAGCACGTTGCGCCATGGGATCAACGTCGGTTCCTGAAAAACAAAACCACGGGAAACCGCTTCCTGGCCAGCATCGATGGCCAGTCGGCCTTCATCTGCTCGATCAAGCCCGGCGGTCAGGCGCAATAAACTTGATTTGCCTGATCCCGAAGGGCCGAGCAAAGCAACGAACTCACCAGGCTGGATCTGAAAGGTGATGTGATCGAGGACCAGGCCGGTACCCGTGAACGCGCGTGCAATTCCCTCGCAAACAACGGCAGCGCCCGATTTACGTTGGCCGGGATGCAAATCGGAATTCATCGAACGCTTTTGCACTTCATCGCATGCTCACTTTACCCATTTCCAATAAGTCATACCAGCGCCGAAGCATAGCCCCGCCAGTAACAGCTGCTGAACAGCTACTCTGACGAAACTGGCGATGGTTGGCTCTCTACCTGGCCGGGTTCAACGAGTAAAAATCGATGCAGTTGTCGCGCAGAATCAGCTTTTTGCTTTGTTCGGAAAGACCTTTACGGGCGCGAAAGCGAGGAACATCTTCCAGGAACTCTTCGAGCGTCGGGCGTTCGTGCGGGTAATCAGAGGGATAGAGGATTTTTTTCTCTAACCCGAGGCTGATCGCATAGGGCAAAATTTTTTCTTCGAGCTCGCAGGAAAAATAAATCGGGCAGGTCCGGACATAGTGGCTCGGCTCTTGGGATAACAACGGAGCCTGCTGCGGGAGCTTTTCGAATTTTTCATCCAACCGTTCCATCAAGTAGGGCACCCAGCCGACGCCGGCTTCGAGAAACGCCATCCGGAGAGTCGGAAAGCGCACCGTCGCGCCATCCAGTACATAGCTGGTGAAATGGATCTGCTGCGCCACTGCATGTTCCATCACCAGGATCTTCACAAACGAATCGTACAGGTCGAGACCGAGACCGGCGCTCGAGCCGCCGTGCACGGCAAGCGGCACATTGAGCCGGACCGCGGCTTCGTAGAGCGGGTCGTACATCGGATGGCCGAGACCGCGCGGTAACCCCGCCGCAGGAATGACACCGCCGACCATCTTTAAATCCTTTACGCAACGCTCCAACTCTTCTGCGGCTGCGCCGATATCCTGAATTGGCAGCAAAGCCGCGCCCCAAAGGCGGCGCCGTTCTTTTTCCAGATATTCGCCATAAAGATAGTTGTTCTAGCAACGCGCCATCACCGCAGCCCACTTCGGGTCTCTTATATGTGCCATCGCGAGACCCATGGTCGGATAGAGTACCGCTCCAGCGACGCCCGAATGCTCCAAGAAGAGACGCCACTTCTGCAAGCACGGCGTCCGGTCAGGCGCTTTGCGCGTGCTCCGTGGCCAACCATCCGGAAAGAGCGCCGTCAGAGCGCGCCCGCCTTCGAAAGGCGGCGGGAGGTAACGACGCAACTCGTCATCGGTTTCCATCACGTGGCCGTCCGCATCGATCGGTGCGTAGTTCATCGGTATACGCTCCCTTTTCATTTGCCCCAGAGAGATTTATAAAACCCCTCCGCAATCAACTCCTGCACCAAACTGTTGTCGTAGAACCGCTCGGGCGGGAACTCCTTCGCCTGAGGGTTTTTTACCGCCTCTTGATCGAGCACGACCTGGACGCCCTCGGCTTTGACCAAACGGATTTTTTAAGTGAACTCCTGGGCATACTTGAGGCTCCCCTCCAGCATGCCGGCATCATCGATCCTGGCATATTTTCTTAGGATAGTTTTTGCCTGGTCTCGCTGCTCGAACATGAAGTGTGTCGCGCGACCGAACCCGCGCAGAAAAGCCTTGGCGTCGCTTCGCTGTTCGCGCAAAAAGCGCCGTGTCGTCGTGAGGCCGGCGATGACAAAGTAAATTCCTTTGTGCGCCAGATTCGCAATGACCCGATTACCCCGCTGTTCAGCCACGTAGGAGCTCGGCGCCGAAAGAGGCGCCGCGCTGATCGCACACCGCTGTTCAGCGCCGCAGCCAACTCCGGCATTCGGCCGGCCTGCGTCAGGTTGACGTCACGGCCGATCTGCAGCTGATTTTTTTTGAGATATTCGCGCATCGCGAAATCAGAAGACGAACCGAGCCGCGTGATGCCGATTCTCTTGCCCTTCAAATCTTGAACGCCGCTAATTTCCGGGCGCGCGATAATATAGAAGGCCGCCGTATTAATCACCGCGCCCATCAACACCAGATCCCCGCCTTGAAGGCCGCTGCTCACCACGCTGCCGCTGTTTACAGTTGAGATCGCAATCTGTCGAGCGAACATCGCCTGGGCCATGGTCGTCGAGCTGGCGATATAAATCAGCTGAGAGTCGAGGCCTTCTTTTTTGTAAAAACCGGCGTCATTGCCGATCCAAAACGGCAGAAACACCGAGGTCACTGAGGAATAGCCAACCACCAGCGGGCCGGCGTAAGTTTGGTTTAGAAAAGTCAGCACAAAACCGAAGCTGATGAAGATTAGTTTCAGCATTCCCAAACGGCAGTTTGCGAATGTCATTTCGACCCTTGGGAGAAATCCTTCCGAAATCATTCGCCGTTGCTATGCAACCAGTTTGCGCGCGTCGAGATGAATAAAGGTTGCGCCGCGGCTCTTTGCTCGATCGACCATATCTTCGGTGCCACCGGGGCCGTCGCCCGTGGCCCCGTTCCAGAGCGCGATCAGCGTCAAGTGATCGCGAGATAAAAAAAGCGCGTTGTGAAGCATCCACAAATTGGATCTTTGCCAAATGTCATAGCCGGGCTTCGCTCGTAGCCACCGCGGCAATCGCTCCGATTCGGACAGAATTCTCGCCTCATGTTTGTCAAGCAGCCGATTGAAACGTTCCACCCACCCGGGGCCCGCGTCCGCCACCGAAGTTTTGACGTATTCGTTTTTTTGCAAAACCAAATACATCTGGCTTGGGATTTTGAGTTCCTCGCAGAGTTCGTGAAAAAGAATATCGCCTCCGGATGCCGCACCGGCTATGCCAATGAACTTATCGCCGCCCTTGGCTATTTCGGCTGCCAACGCATCGCGGATCATGGCTCGCGCTTCGTTTTCTTTGGCGGCAGGGAAGCGCGGCTTCGCGCGGTCGGGTGCGTCGATCCTGTGTCCGGTAAACAAGATCACGCGCGGCGGCACTTCCTTCGCTCCGGGCGGAACCGGGCCGATTCCCTCGAGACCGGCTTTGATATTGTCGTTGAGAATTCCCAGGCGTTGATAGAGTAAAAGTTGTCTCTGTACCGCCTCGCGCGCTTGCTGCGAAGCATCAGTGAGAGCCTTTTTGTACGCCTGAGCGACGCGATTGGGCCGGGACGAGGTCAAACAGATTAAATCGGCGGTACTGATCTCGGTCCACACATCACTTTTGCCGCTTCTTTGCAGCGCGGTCTGTTTCGATTCGATCGCGAGTCTCACGCCAGCCGCGAGATCACTCCGCACTTCCTTGAGCTTTGCCAAATTTTGATTCGCTTCCTCTTCCGAGTCGAAGTTGTCGCGCCAGATGTTGGCCTGGCATTGCGCCAACTCGACGAGCATCGTCACCATCGCCAGCGCATTCAGACCCGAATAGAAATGGTTTCGGTCCTCGCTAAAACCTGCGCGATAAAGAGCAAGCGATTTTTCTAGATAGGGTGATGTCAAAGCCGCTCGCTGCGTCGCTTCGGTACCGTTCAAATTTCCCCAGGTTTGTTCCCATTGGTTCTTCGCGTTTCTTCCCATCAAGGCGCGAATTTCAGCGCGCTGAGGAGGAGATATCTCTTTATTCTGCAGAGCCCGCTCGACCGCTTGATCCGAGCTTACGAGATCACCCAAGCGCTGGAAAATCGTGGCAAGAAAAGTATTCGCCTCCACGTCGGTCTCATCGTACTCGCGCACTTCACGCCAGGTCACTTTAGCGCCCTGCCAATCCTTCAATCGAAACTGTGCATTGCCGATGAGCCGAAGGCCGGCAATCCGCCAAGCAAAGCCATCAACCTCGGTGGCGAGAAGCTGTAGATTGCCGCCGTTGTTGGCAGCCTCTGCCCGTTCACTTTCTTCACGAAAGTCGAACGGGACGACTAACACTTTGGTAGGGTCGGCAGGTTCCAGACCCGGCAGTAAATGGTAGACCGGACTGTCGGCGTTCTGCGCATCGAGCGTAAGCCTGAGCGCGGCAGCCAAAATATCCACCGCGGCGCCCGGATCATCCGAGTCGTACGAAAGATAGCGATCTGTTTTTAAATCGAACGGCACATCGGTTTCCGCTGCTTGCGGTTTGCTGTCTCGCGCTTTGATGAGAAATGTCCGCTTATCTCGGAGCGCGTGACGAATGCCGAGTTCGTAAAACACATTGGCGTTATGAATTGAAATATCCGCGATGACCACGTCGGCGATCAGTAATTGCTCGAACATGTCGGCGCGGATGTTTCCCTGCTGGATGAACTGCCCTGTGGTGCCGCCGGTCAGGCCGGTCTGCTCCATGGCCGGACGAACCAGCTCCGATTCGATCCGATCAAAATCGATTCCCGCCTTGGTTCCGAAGGGACGCACAATGAAAACGTTGAACATGATTTGGCTGTTTCGTTTTATTTGGCTGAACTTCTTCCGGGCTAATTGCGACCGCGCTTAGAATAGCACTTTGCCAGTTGTCGGTCATTGCTTGAAAGTCGTTTAGTACACGACAACAGCATAACCGATGAGGACGAGTCGAATTCACTTGACGCACTTCGAATAGCACAGTTATAAGCGACAGGGCTAGCGGAAGGACTCGGCCAGCCCAATGGGTTTGGCGGTAAAATTCCTTTTTTCTCAGGCGGAGGCAACATGTACGTAGACTCCATCCGACTCACGCGCCGGCAGTTTCTCGAAAAAGCAGTCACCTTCGGGATCGGCGCGTTGAGTTTCAGCGTGGTATCACGACTCGGTCTTGCCGCCTCGCGCGATCGCGTCGTGGTGTTTCAAGGTGTCGGTTTGGATTCGCTTCATCCGTACGCGTACAGCGGCGGCGGCATCAGCGGCATTTGGCAGCATGTCATCGAGCCGCTGATCGAAATGGATTTTTCGCGCAAGGAGTATGTCGGCGTCCTCGCCGATTCATGGGACTTTCAAGGCAAAAAATGGATTTTCCACTTGAGAAGAAATGTCCGTTTCCACGATGGTTCGCCATTCACATCGAAGGACGTGCTGTTTTCAATCGACCGCATGACGCACGATCGAAAAAGCATGCAAGCGTCAAACTTTGTTGAGGTAACCGGCGTTGAAGCGCCGGACGATTACACGGCGACAATCACGACAAAACAGCCCAGTGCGGTTTTGCTCGAACGTTTGAATAACCGGTTTATCGTCAGCCAGGCGGCCACTGAAAAGAACGGCAATGAGCTCGACAATTACAAAATCGGCACCGGCCCTTACAAGCTGGTGAGTTGGCAGCGCGCGGGAAATCTGGTTCTGGCGCGCAACGATGCGTACTGGGGACTCAAACCCGAGATCAATGAGGTGGTATTCAAAACCGTCAAGGAAGAAGCGGCGCGGGTCGCCGGTCTGCTCGCCGGTCAGGCCGACGTGATCAGCAATCTACCGATTGAAGAAATAGATCGCGTACAAAAAAGCCCGCGGGCGCGGGTCGAGAAGATTCCGGGTTACCGCATGTATTTTTTGGTCATGAACGTGACCCACAAGCCCTTCGACAATAAATTGGTGCGCCAGGCATTTAGCTATTCTATCGAGCCAGGCGTGATTCTAAAGCACGTTTTCGAAAGCAACGGTTACGCGCTGAACGGACCCTTAAGCTCGAATATGATCGGCTACGATCCGGCCGCAAAGCGTTACCCGTACGATCCGAAAAAAACCCGCGAGCTTCTTACCAAGGCCGGATATCCAAAAGGTTTGGACGTGAAGCTTTATCTTTCGCCCGACCGCCATCTCAAAGGCAAAGAGGTTTGCCAGGTGATCGCACGCCAGCTTTCCGAAGGCGGTATTAGAGCGGAGTTGGTGCCGCAGGAATATCCGGTTTATTGGGGCCGGGACGGCGTAAATGGCGGCAAGCTAGCTTTTTATTATGCCGGCAGGTCCGCCTACGATGCCGATACTTTTTACGATCAATACTTTCACACCGGCGTGACCAAGCGCACCGGCTACAGCAATCCTGAGTTGGACCGATTGATCGAGGAAGAGCAGCAGACCGGTGATAATAAGAAGCGCGTCAGACTTTTACAGCAAGCGGGGCGGATCGTAATGGAAGAAGCCTTGGTCGTGCCGCTCTATACCCTGGCTGAAATCTACGGCGTTGCAAAAAACATTATCTGGCAAGGGAATCCCAATAACGAAATCATTGTCGCGGGGATGAAGATCAAAGGGTAATTATAATAGTTGGAGTAATGGAATATTGGAGTGTTGGGCCGCTGTCCCACACTCCATTACTCCAGCACTCCATCACTCCAATTCTTCCATTGTTTCCCATTCACCAAGCGCTTGCCCCAACAGGGCAGCGTGAATTCCATAGCTGGAGAAATCGCCGGGAAACGCTTTAAACGCATCAATCGCCGCATCCCTGTATTTCGGCTCATTCGTAGCACCCGCAAGCATGAGAAAAAACGATGCTGCAAGGCCGTTTTGATCGATGAGAATCAAACGCGGTCCGAAAAAGCCTAATTCACTCGGACCACGATCAAAGTACCCGCCCTGTGCGCAGGCCTGCCGCGAAAGAACTATATCCGCCAATTTCGTTGCGCGATCAAGAAACCTATCGTCGCCGGTCGCCGCGAACGCCCGCGCCAGTGCGATTCCCATCCGCGCCTGATCGATGAGCAGCCCGGGAATCTGTGGCGCATTGTCGAAGTAATGAAACATGCCGTATTCTTCATCCCGGTTGCGATGCCAAAGAAACTCCAGGATTTTTAAGGCCTGCTCTTGATACTCAGGACGCTTCAGAACCGCGGCCGCATCAAGATAAGCAATTACAGCGACCGAATTTGCATCGGTGTAGATGCACTCATCAATGATCGTGAAAAACTCGTTAGGCGAAGACGTTTCGTCGCGCAGGAAATCCTCACACCCGAAGAATGCCGGTTTTTCCGAAGCGAACAGCTTTCGATCCAGATAACCAATAATTTCTTCACCCATGCGTGCATGGCTCTCGTTTCCGGTGATCCGAAACAGATGGATGCAATTTAGCACTAACCCCGCCTGTTCTATCAAAAGCTTTTCGCGATGAGGCTGCACCCAGTCGGCGCCTGTGGTCGTGCGAAAATATCCTCCTTCGCTAGCGTCGTACATCGCTCCCCCACGCATACGCTCCAACGTTAACCGGACATGTTCGAGAAGCCTCTCGTCATGAGTTTGCTCATAGCGGCACAGCAAGAACTCGTTGACTTCGGGATGAATGAATTTTTGACCCCGCCCATATCCACCGTTGTCGTGATCAGCCGCCGCCATAATCGAATCAGTAATTTCGTTTACGCTAGATAGCGCGGGCGGTCTTCGCGAAGGCTGTGGCACAGGAGGACCTGCGCTCGCGCCTGAATGGTCGACTCGCAATTCTTCCTTGCATTGCTGATATTCCATGTACACGTTCAGCAAAAGCTCTTTAAATTCTGCCGCAGGAAGATAATTGGCGGCCGCAAGCAGCTTTCCGTTCGGGCTCAAAAACGCAATCGTCGGCCAGCCATTCAGGTTATATCTCGCGTCAATGTCCGGCCGCTTCGCATTCTCCACCCGCAACGCCACGAAATAGGCGTTCAGCAATGCCATATTCTCACGGTCGGAGAATGCTTCTTCGTCCATGCGTTGACAATACCGGCACCAGAACGCGCCCAAAAAAAGCGCCACCGGCCGGTCTTGCGCCTCGGCCGTTGCGAAGGCGTCGTCCTCCGACTCGAACCAGCGAATCAAGCGTGCGAGATTCTGATTGGGTGAAAACCGCAGCATAATGCGACCGACTGTTCTTTTATCATCGTTTCGCCATCGGAAGAAATATCGTGCACCGGTGATCGGTCACTTTGAATTCGCTTGCCATTGAAGACCGTAGGGGCGGACCTATGTGTCCGCCCTCCGAAGGGCGATCACACAGGATCGCCCCTACTGCATTGACAAGATTCCGCGCCGGGACATAAGATTCCGCTCGTCGCTGTGTAGAACTGATCTCCGCGCCAAGCCAGGAAAACCCATGCAGCTTACTTTGGCAAATCACCCGATTACCGATTTGCAGTTCGGAGCTCCGGCCCATCTCAATGGAACGGTTCTGACTATAGATAAAAATATCGTCCGTCGGGTTATTCTCGAGGATCAAGCGTTCGCGGCGGTTGAATTCGAGCTTGTCCATCCGGGCGAGCCGTGCCGTGCCGGCCCGATCTTCGATGTGATCGAACCGAGAGCAAAAGCGGAAGGCTGCGGAGTCGACTTTCCCGGCATTTTGGGCGCGGCAAGCACCGCGGGACTTGGGACAACCCACGTTTTGAGCGGCGCAGCCGTCTCCGTACTCGCTGAGATTTCGCCCGATCTGACTCGCAGCGCCACAGGTAGAATATTGGAGATGAGTGGTGCTCCAGCACGCGCCAGTGACTACGCGAATCTCCACCACTTGTTGATCATTCCCCGAACACAATCCGGGCTGAGCCGCCAGGCGATCGAGAAAGCTTATCGTCTCGCCGGGCTTCGAGTTGCCGTCGCACTTGCGCAAACTGCTCGCGACCATACACCGGAGTCGGTGACGCACTTTGACGTTGTCGGCCCGGGAGAAACCGGCCGTGAAGGTTTGCCTCGGGTTGCTTACGTCGGGCAAATTTTTTCCCGGCAACGCAAGCCGGAAGTGGATGAACCGATTCTCTATGGCGCCAACACGGATGGGATGCTGCCCGTGGTGCTCCATCCTGACGAATGGCTCGATGGAGCTATCGTGCCTTCTCTTCATTCCTGGTTTGGCGGCACCGAAACTTATTTTTATCAAAATCACCCGGTCATCCTCGATCTCTACCGTCGCCATCATGCGCGCGAGATCAACTTTGTCGGCACAATCGCGACCATTGCCGGCGCCGACAATTTCGACCGCGAGCGCCACTGCCAGGCAGCAGCCAATCTGGTCAAGTGGAATTTGCGTGCCGAAGGCGCGGTGCTATCCAAATATGGCGGTGGTTTGCCCCACGCGGATCTGGCGGAGACCGCTCGGCTCCTCGAAACAATGGGAATTCGCACTGCGGTGATGGTCTCCGATGTCTCGAGAGATCGCCGTGTCGAGTCCGCGCTCCTGTTCAACGTCTCCGCAGTCGACGCCATCGTATACAACGGCGGCAACGGCATGCGTTGGGAGTTGCCGCGGCTCGACCGGGTCATAGCCGCGACACCACAGTTTTTCAATTTGCTGAGCGGTCCCATGACCATCGATGCGCCGAACGTAATCGGTGTCACGAATCAACAAGGCGCATCACGAATGAGGTCTCTGGTTTATTAGCAAGCGTAGGGGCGCAGCATGCTGCGCCCGCTTTACCGCAGATTAGGAGCGCCTATGCGTATCGCACATTATCTAAATCAGTTTTTCGGCGGTATCGGCGCAGAGGAGTACGCGGGAAATAGTTTGGAGATCCGTGATGGCGCGATCGGACCAGGCAGACTGCTCGAATCGGCGCTCGGCAACGATGCGCACGTCGCAGTGACTTTCGTCTGCGGCGACAACTATGCCGTCGAACACGAGGACGAGCTCACGGCAGCCGTTTTGGCAAAACTGCGGAGCGCAAATGTGGACCTCTTTGTTGCCGGGCCTTGTTTCGATGCCGGGCGTTACGGCGCGGCGGCGGGCGCTCTCTGCCGCGCCGTTCAGCAACAATTGAAAATTCCGGTTGTCACCGCGATGAGCGAGGAGAATCCCGGCGTCGATCTCTATCGCGATGCGCTTTACATTATCGACTCCGGAACGAGCATCGCCAAATTGCGCGAGGTTATTTTCAAGATGGCGGCGCTCAGCAACAAACTTCTCGCCGATTCACCGATCGGGTCCCCTCATGAAGAAGGTTATTTTCGGCGCGGCTGGCTCCGCGACCAATTAGTCGAGCAAAAAGCCGCGATACGCCTGGTCGATATGCTCCTGGCGAAAATGAACGGGAAACCCTTTGAATCGGAGATGCCGGCGACTGCCTTTGCACCTGTGCCGCTCCCGGCTGCCGTGCAAGATTTATCGAAAGCGAAAGTCATGCTGATCACCGACGGCGGCCTAGTCCCCAAAGGCAATCCTGATCGAATCGAAGGCACGGCCGCGACCCGCTGGGGCTCTTACAGCATCGCTGAACGCGACGATCTTCATGGCGAAGAGTACGAAGTTTCGCACGGCGGTTATGACACGCGATTTGTGCAGGAAGATCCGAATCGCCTGGTCCCGGTCGACGCAATGCGTGAGATGGAGCGACGCGGTGTCATCGGCAAGCTCCACGATGAGTTTCTCTCGACCTGCGGCCGCTCCAATCCGCTTTCCAACACGCGCCGGCTGGGCCGGGAAATGGCAGCTAAAGTCAAACAATCAGGAGTGGACGCCGTCATCCTGACATCGACGTGAGGGACCAGCACTCGCAGCGGCGCTGCGATTACCACCGAACTCGAGAAAGCAGGCATTCCGGTAGTGCAAATTACCGCGGCGAAACCGATCGCCAAGATGGTGGGATCCAACCGCGTGGTCTTGGGCACAGGGATCGTGCACGTCACTGGCAATGCGCACCTGCCGTTGGCGGAAGAAAAAGAACTACGGCGAAAATTGGTGGAACAGGCGCTCGACGCGCTGAAATCAGACGAACGAACGTAGGGGCGGCGATTCATCGCGACCGAACAATTTCCGGTCAAACCTTTGTCAGTGCGGGATTTTCACGATCGAATTCCCACCGCCCTGGATTTTCGATGATGTACTGACGAATCCGGTTTAAAGACGCTTCGCTACGAATCACATGGTCGAAATAGCTACGTTGCCACAATTGTCCGTGGAACGGAGTCCATCCAAACTGTTCGACACCGCGGATATATTCGTTGGTCGTCATGGTTTTAAACCATTGAATAACCCTCGGTAGGGGCGCACCTATGTGTGCGCCCTCATGGGCGGGGCGTGCGCCTGTCCGATCAGGGCCGACACGTAGGTCGGCCCCTACAGTCGGATCGCCAATGATTATGATTCCATGTAGATGATTCGGCATGACCACAAATTGGTCCGTCTCAACGGCGGCAAATCTGTTTTTCAATTCCTGCCACCAATGCTTGACTAGTTCACCAACTATGTTTAGTTGAATTGTTCCTTCGATAACTTCACCAAACAAAGACAACCGGTGTTGTGTAACGATCGTGACGAAGTACGCGCCCGGCTGCGTATAATCGTATCCTTTCAACCTGGGTGACCGCCGGCGTGCCTGCAGTTGTTTCTCCGTAATCTGTCGCCGAACTCCCGTCACAAAAACACGCTGATGTTCTTCGCCGACAGCACGGCCTGATCCAAAATGATGGTACGCCGTACGATCTGAAACGTGCCGGTCACGCGGCGCAAAATATCTTGCCGTTCACCGACAAAAATATCCTGATCGGTTTCCATGCGCGTGCGGTAGAGGATGAAATTCGCGTGCACCTCGATGGCGCTGCCGTCGTCCTTTTTGATTCTCACATTCGTGATTAAATGTCGCGTGCGCGACGGCGGCATCTCCGCCCAGGCGTTTCTGGCGTAAACCCGCTCGACCCTGATCCGCAAGCTGGCCTTGTCATCATCGAAGTAAAACCCCTCACCGGGTTTCGAGAGTTCGTCCTGCAAATCACTCGCGCGTTCGAGCGGGTTGTGCCGGATCGGCATCCAGTAGCGGACATCCTCGGCGAGCAATGCGAACCATTCGCGGAACTGCCGATTGTCCAAAAGCTCCGCTTCGGAGTAATAAAAATCTTCGATCTCGCGGCGCAGCGATTCAGCCATTTTGCGTGCTCAGGAGCTCGCTCCAATTTTTTCCCTGAAGCATCCTGGCCCAATGCATATACAGGCTCAGTTGATTGTTGTCGCTGAAGCGGCTCTTGACTGTCCCAGGCAAATCGATTTCGAGCGGCGGCTCGTTGCCGCTCATCTGATAATTGGCTGGATGTCGCCGGCCGATCAAACTTTTTGCCGCGCCAGTCACCTGGATCCAATTGTCCATGTCATCCTGCTCGAAGACGCCGCTCGGACTGAAACGGAATTGCGATACAAAGCGCATGACGTCTTTGATCTTGGCTGAGGCTGCTTTATCGACAATGGCCCAGCTCCAGATTTCCATCTTGTCCGGCCCGCGCGGTTGCCAAACGCGAAGTGTGCGCGTAAGCCAGTGCACCGATAGGTTGGGAAACACGGTGCCCGCCGACGGCGCAATTTGTCGCACGCGCTTGGCGCCGAGCCGGTTTTCGATTTCTTCGGCGTGTTCTTTCATGTAATCGACCAGCTGATCATCCGGTTGGGCAAACCATGGACCGCTATCGGGCGGCATAATCCATGAAACCAAAATATGGCCGTTGCCGCAGGCAATCTGGCATCCCTTGTTCCACTGCCGCGTCTGACTGGTCGTGGTGTCGACACCAAGCTCACGCGCCGAGCCGTGTGTCGAAGTGATATGGTAGCCGTCGCCGCCGAAATTTTCCGCGGCGGTTTTCCAGTTGGCATCGACGAGCCAGCGGTGCGGACCGCTCACTTCGGTTCCTCCCGAGCGCCGGTCGAGAATAATATCGAGATACCAGGCCATATCGCCCAGGTAGTCGATTAGCTTTGGCGCTTCAGGATCGAAGGTTCCGAAAATCAGTCCTTTGTAGCTGTCGATTTGCGCGAGCGGAATCAATCCCCATTTTTCTCGCTCGAGTCCTTTGAATGCGTCCAACATCGGCACGAGCGCAAGGCTACCGTCCGTGCCATAACTCCAGCCATGGTACGAACAGGTAAAGAGCTTGGTATTACCGCGATCGGCCCGGCAGACGCGATTGCCGCGATGGCGGCAGAGATTCAGGTGCGCGCGCAGCTTGCCGGTCACATCACGGCAAAGGATGACCGGCTCTTCTCCCATATAACGCATGACGAAATCACCGGGATTGGAAATTTCGCATTCGTGGCCAAGATAAAGCCAGCAGCGCGCGAACAAACGCTCACGTTCGAGGTCGTAAACCTCCCGGTCGGCAAAAATCCGCCGGTCGATGAGACCGCCTTCGGGGTCGATCAGCGATTTGATATCCATTCGCGTCGTCTCCTTACCCATGCTCTTCAGGGCTGATTATCGGCCTGCCCACAGGCTGTCAAGCCAGCCAAAGTTCAACTCCGCGTGCGCGGCAACTCTCTTGAGACCGCGTGTAATCGGGTGTAAGACACCTCTGTCTCTCGGTATATCCTTCGAGAGATCGATCTCGGAAACTCTTGGGATCAACCCAGCCACTCGGGGAGGAAGTTTGAGCATGACTGCTGAGGCCGAATCTTGGGCAGTGCCGGTTAGTGTAACCGTCAATGGTGTTCGGCACCAAGCCACCGTCGAACCGCGCACACTACTGGTGTATTTCTTGCGCGAACAGCTTGGATTGACCGGTACGCACGTCGGCTGCGACACCAGCCAGTGCGGCGCCTGCACGGTTCATTTGAACAGCCGGGCAGTAAAGTCGTGCACTGTTTTCGCGGTGCAAGCCAATGGCGCCGAGGTCACCACGATCGAAGGCCTCGCTGATGGCGACCGTTTCCATCCGGTGCAGGAAGGGTTTCGCGAGAAGCACGGACTTCAATGCGGCTATTGCACGCCAGGCATGATCATGACGGCCGTGCAGTTGCTGCAAATCAATCCGAATCCGAGCGATGACGAGATCAAGGACGCTCTCGAAGGAAATCTCTGTCGCTGCACCGGATACGTCAATATCGTCGAATCGATCAAATGGGCCGCCGACAAAATGAGGAATCAACTATGAGACAACTACATCTCACGCCGGGACCCCGTCCTGAGCACAGTCGAAGGACCTTACCCCTCACCGAACCCGGAGACCTCCATGTTTCCCTCTAGTTTCGGCTACGTCGCAGCGCGCTCCGTCGAAGATGCGTTGGAGCTGATGTCGAAGCATGGCGAAGATGCCAAACTGCTCGCCGGCGGCCATAGTTTGATTCCGGCCATGAAGCTCCGGCTTCAATCGCCGCGCACATTGATCGATCTCGGGACCGTGCCTGGGCTGCGCGGCATCCGAGTCGATAACAATGAGCTTATCATTGGCGCGCTTACCGTGCACAGCGATATCGCAGCGTCGGATCTCGTGCGAAAAAACCTGCCGGGGCTCGCCGAGGCTGCATCGGTCATCGGCGATTTGCAGGTCCGTAACCGCGGCACCATCGGCGGGAGCGTAGCCCATGCCGATCCGGGCGCCGATTTCCCCGTTATTCTAACTGCGCTCAACGCCGGTTTCATCGTGCGATCGGCGCAAGGCACTCGCAGGATTCCTGTCGATGATTTCTTTACCGACTTCTTCACCACCGCGATGACGGCGAATGAAATTTTGACTGGAATTCATGTACCGATTCCGTCCACAGGCACCGCAACGACATATACGAAACTGCCTCATCCCGCATCCGGCTACGTCGTCGTCAGCGCCGGCGCGCTGATTGTCCGCCAGCCTTCCGGCACCTGCGCTACTGCGCGGATCGCCATTGGCGGGCTCGGCAGCGGACCGGTTCGCGCGATCGCTACGGAAATGGAGCTTCAGGGAAAGCCGTTGACGCCACAGCTGATCGCCGGCGCCGCTCTCAAAGCGGCGGACGAAAGCGATCCTGTCGACGATTCCTATGCCAGCGCTGAATACAAGAGACACGTCGCCACCGTCTATGCGCGCAAAGCGATCGACGCGGCCGTAGAACGAGCCGCAACGAACTAGGAAATATTCCTAATTCCCTCTCCCACTGGGAGAGGGCAAGGGTGAGGGAACCTTTACGAATTTCACCCTCACTCCGTCCTCTCCCGCTTGCGGGAGAGGAAGCGAAACGAGGATCGAGATCATAGAGGGAAATCAAATGACCACCGAGCACACATCCAATGGACTCATCGGCGCCTCGTTAAGGCGGTTCGAAGACCCGCCGCTGATTACCGGCAGAGGTTGCTATGTCGACGACATCAATTTGCCGGGCATGCTCCACCTCGCCTTTCAGCGTAGTCCCTACCCTCACGCAAAAATTTTGTCCATTGACGTCAGCAAAGCCAAAGCGATGCCAGGTGTGGAAGCTGTAATCACCGGCCACGATATCAGCGAAAAGCTCAATCTCTCGTCTTCCCAGTTGCTGCCGAATATGGAGACTCCGCCGCATCCGGTACTGGCGCGCGGCGCGGTTCACTGCGTCGGTGTGCCGGTCGCTGCCGTGGTGGCGAAAACGCGTGCCCAGGCCGAAGATGCTGCAAATGCGGTGGAGGTCGAATACGAACCGCTGCCATCGGTCTCCAACGCCGAGGAAGCGCTGAAACCCGGCGCGCCGCTCGCGCGCGAAGAGATCGACAGCAATATCTGTTACACGCTGACCAAGACCGGCGGTAATGTCGACAAGGCGTTCGCCCAAGCCGATCATATTTTCACGATGCACATTGCAAGTCCGCGTCAGGTCGCGCTCGCGATGGAACCGCGCGGCATCGTCGCAAGCCCGGACCCGTTCGGCAGAACCTTGTCCGTATGGCTTTCCACCCAAGCACCGCATCGCGCGCGCGCCGAGATCGCCAACGTTTTGGGATTTCCGGAGCATAAGATTCATCTGATCGCGCCCGATGTGGGCGGCGGCTTCGGCAGCAAAGGCCCGGTTTACCGGGAAGACATCCTCGCCTGCCACCTCGCGCTCCAGCTGCGAAAGCCCATCAAGTGGGTGGCGACGCGGAGCGAGGATTTCATCACGACGATTCAAGGCCGCGATCAGGCGATGACCTCCGAAATGGCGCTTCGAAAAGACGGCAAAATTCTCGGTTTGAAAGTTAAAGTCGTCGCCAATCTAGGCGCTTATCTCCATTCGAGCACCGCCGGACCGCCGCAGCGCATGCTGGGCATGGCCTGCGGCAGCTATCAAATTCAAGATTGCCGCGTGGAGATTGTTGCGGTTTTTACCAATACCTGCCCCACCGGTCCATATCGGGGCGCCGGTCGACCGGAATCAGTTTTGAATATCGAGCGACTGCTCGATAAAGCTGCTGCGGTGTTGGGGATGGATCGTCTGGAGATTCGCCGGAAGAATTTTATTCAGCCCGATCAGTTTCCTTATACCACCGGGACTGGCGTCGAGTACGATTCCGGCGACTATGAGAAACCGCTCCGTGAAGCTTTGAAGATGTCCAATTACGAAGAGCTGCTGCACCAGCGCGACGAGCGTCGCAAACGGGGCGAACTCGTCGGTCTTGGTTTTTCAACTTTTGTCGAACCTAGCGGCGGCGCGGGTTTCGAGAGCGGCACCGTCAGGGTCGAGCGCACCGGTGAAATTACCGTGCTCACCGGCTCGAGCTCCCATGGTCAGGGACACGAGACTTCGTGGGCGCAAATTGCAGCGGAGCTGATGAAAACCTCTCCGGAAGACGTCATCATTCTCCACGGCGATACCCATGTCAGCCAGCAGGGCACCGGCACGTTTGGCAGCCGTAGCGCGGTCGTGGGCGGCGGCGCTTTGGCCATCGCAGCGCAACGTGTGGTCGAAAAAGCGAAACGAATCGCCGCACACCTCGTTGAAGCCGCCCCGGAAGATATCGTTCAAGTTGACGGCGGATTTGCCGTCAAGGGTGTTCCGGACAAGAAAATTTCCTGGCGCCAAATTGCTGCCGCGGCATACGGCGGCAGACTTCCCAAAGGACTCGAACTCGGTCTTCAGGAAACCGTCTTCTTCGACCCGAAACGTGAAGCCTGGGGCTTCGGCACCCACGTGGCCTTTGTCAGCATCGATCGGGATACCGGCAAATTGACGATCGAAAAACTGGTCCTCGTTGATGATTGCGGCGTCGTTATCAATCCGATGATCGTGGAAGGTCAGATTCACGGCGGCGTGGCTCAGGGCCTCGGCGAGGCGCTACGGGAGCAAATGCTCTACGATTCTGACGGACAAGTTCAGACTGGCACCTTTATGAACTATGCCGTGATGCGCGCCGGCGACATGCCGCCGATGATCTTGGGCGAGACCATCACGCCCAATCCCTTCAATCCCATCGGCGTGAAGGGCGTAGGCGAATGCGGCACCAATGGCGCGCCGCCCTCTGTAGCTAATGCTGTCATGGATGCGCTTTCGCCGCTTGGGATCGACCATATCGACATGCCTTACACCGCGCCGAAATTATGGCAGGCGATTCGCAGCGCCGAACGCCGAACCTAAGCGCAAAATGCTGCGGACATAGCCGCGCGAGCAGCGCGGTCCCATTTAGCTACCGGGTGCTCGATCGGACCACCTTCTTTGGGATCCGATGCGAACCACCTTCCCTGCTGATATTCCACCGGTGTTTGTGCCTTAGCCCAGTCGGCATTGTGGCGTTTTTGCAAAGCGCCCGATTCTGCCCCCTCTGGCACCCTGGTTGCTATTTTCAAGGAAACGTCGGGTTTTTTTGAAACAGGCGAGCGCGTAAAATCGTTTTGGCCTGACACAAAGTTCGCCAATGCGGCCGAAACTATCATTTCGTCAGAAGCACGAGACTGTCCAAGATTGGATTTGGCGCTCGGACTCTCTGACAAAATTGATCGCGGATACGACCATGACCGCCGCCCCACCCCGGAAAATTCCCTGTTGCGGATGAGCTACACTCAGCAGAGAACTAAACAGAAAATTCAGCCAGGATCGCCTGGTGTGTCCCTAAAGATCCCCGCGGAACCGCGACGCGCCAGGAGACCGAAGCTTCTTTTTGCCAACACTTTTCAATTCGCAGTCGTCCGTATCACAGGTGTCGAATGAAAAAAACCAAGCCCACAACGAAGAAATTTTCTCCGTTACTCAGGAGCACGCGGCCGCGAAGCACAACCGGCAACGGCGTGCGCGCGCGATGGTCGCAGTATCAGTCGTTGCTCGACTCGGCAGCGCTGAGCATCGTTGAAACCGATCTGTCCGGCCGTATTGTCAATTGCAATCCAGTCCTCGCCAATTTGCTGCGTGCGGGTCCGGAAAAAGTCAAGCAGCACAAATTCTCCACCTTCGTCTCCGAAAAATCGCGCTCGAAAGAGGTCGCCACAAACGCCGAGGTGCTCGATCGCGGCAGCACCAACGACTATGAACTCGAGCTAGTTAGGGAAGACGGCACCGTATTGCCGGTGGCCGTAAAAAAGTGGCTCCAGAGTAACAGATATGGAAAAGCGCAAAGAATATGGATGTTGGTGCGGGACATTACTGACAGAAAAAGACACGGTGATGCGTTTTATCGGCACGTCATCCTGCTTTTGGAAAACCATCTGCGCAACCAATCGTTGCTCGCGGGCGCTCCCATTGGAATTCTCACCATTGATGGAAACGGTCGAATCGAATCTGTGAACCCAGCGGCCGAAGAATTATTGTGCGCCAAATCTGACGAGGTCATTCGCAAGAGACTCGATGAGTTTGTCACTAGTCCAAGCGGCAAGCCTCTCTCGATTTCGGCAGGACAACCGCAGACTGCTGTTGCGAAATGGCAGAATGGCAGAATTTTACCTGTCCAGATCACCTTCAGTGAGCTACGAACGAAAGACGAACTTCTGTTCACGTGTTTTCTGCGCGACATGACCGGCGATATGCAGATCCGTGAAACTTTGCAGCGAGCTCACGACGATCTCGCGGATCGCGTGCGAGAGGGAACCGAAGAGATCGCTCGCTTGTTCGACGCTTTACAAATAGAAATCAATGAACGGACATGGGCACAGGAGCAATTTCGGGTCGCCGTCGAATCAGCCCCTAATGGAATTTTAATTCTGAACCAGGAAGGACGGATCGTGCTGTTGAATGCCCACGTCGAGCAGATCTTCGGCTATGGACGCGAAGAACTGCTGGGGCGTCCGTTCGCGCTGCTGGTCGCCGACAAGTTTCGCAGCGTTCTGCCGCATCCCCCTGAGAATTGCGTAGCTCCCGCGCAAGTCAATTGGATGGGTCGCGGCCAAGAGCTCTACGGTCTGCGCAAGGACGCGACTGAATTCCCGGTGGAAATCGGTCTGAACCCGATTCATACGCCGACCGGCACCGGATTGCTCGTTTCAGTGATCGATGTCACTGAGCGCAAACGAGTCGAGTCGGAGCTCAAGCGCAGTGCCTTTCACGACGGCCTCACGGGCCTGCCCAATCGCACGCTGTTTTTGGATAACCTGCTTCGGCTCAATGCGGCAGCAAAACGGCACGGCCATCATCCATTCGCGCTTCTGTTCCTGGATCTCGACCGATTCAAAGTCATCAACGACAGCCTGGGCCACAGCGCTGGTGACAAACTGCTGATCGAGATGTCACAGCGGCTAGTCGAATGCACTCGCGAGGAAGATACCGTCGCGCGCCTGGGCGGCGATGAATTCGCTCTGCTTCTCGAACAGGTGCGCGGTCCCGAAGACGCAATTCGCGTCGCCGAACGCGTGCTCGAGCGGCTCGCCGATCCTTTAGTGTTGGACGGAAACGAAGTGTCGATCACCTGCAGCATCGGCATCGCGCTCAGTCTTACCGGCGAGAAGAATCCCGAAGATCTGCTGCGCGATGCCGACATGGCGATGTATCAAGCCAAAACTCGCCGTTTAGGCTATCAAATTTTTGACGCCAAAATGCACGCGCGGGCGCTCGATCGCATGCGTCTGGAAATCGACATGAAACGCGCCATCGAGCGCCAGCAGATCCAGCTCTACTATCAGCCGATCATGTCGCTGGAGACCGGCTGCCTTGCCGGCTTCGAAGCACTCGCTCGTTGGCATCACGACGGGCGCGGAGCGATTCCTCCGGCGCGATTCATTCCGCTTGCCGAAGAGACCGGACTGGTGACGCCCTTGAGTCGATCGGTGTTCAGGCAGGCCTGCGCGCAGATGCGCGATTGGCGAACACGGTTCAGCTTGAGGGATGATTTTTTTGTTAGCGTCAACGTTTCCAGCAAGCAGTTGTCTCACCGCGATTTGATCGACCAACTCGATCGCATTCTCCAGGAGACCAGTTTAGATCCTGAGTATCTGCGTCTCGAGATCACCGAAAGCGCTCTCGTGGAGAACACCCGCGTGGCATCGTACACTCTCGCGCAACTCAGGAAGCGCAGAATCAAACTCTGTCTCGATGACTTCGGCAAGGGTTTTTCTTCGCTCAACTACCTGCACCGGTTTCCGATCGACGTCTTGAAAATCGACCGTTCGTTCGTGCGTCGATTGAGCAGCGGTTTTAGCAACGACTTCGGAAAAAAGCGCCCTTACGAGATCATTCGGACAATCGTGGCGCTAGCGCAGATTCTTGGTATGCAGGTGGTCGCCGAAGGAGTGGAAGTTTCGGATCAAGCAGCGATCCTGAAGGATCTCGGTTGCGAGTTTGGCCAGGGTTTTCTCTTCTCCCCTGCGCTCGACGCAGCCGGCGCGGCGCGTTTCTTCGACCGCGTTTCGAGGCCGTCTTAGCTCGATTTGGCCTCGACGCGGTAGACCGACCATCAACTCATTACGTCGTCGCGCTGAATACCGTAGTCTATCAGTGCAACTTCCCTTGAGACGTAGCCGCGCTGGAGGTCGCGCTCGATGAGTTCCCGTAGGCGCTCCTGCGGATCGCCGTACCCACCGCCGCCACCCGTTTCCACAATGATCGTATCCCCGGCTTCCAAAGGGTACCCTTTGCTCTTATAGACGATTTCGTTGCCGCCCGAGCGTTTTTCCACCGTGATCTGACCGGACTTGCCGCTCTTGCCGCCTTGGACCCCCCAGGGCGGATACTTTACCCGATCGAACATTGCCTGCAGATC
>Ga0075424_100000445_pt1 | contig 32004 bp, 23 predicted proteins | sample SoiMethybrSBSTD3_FD_75301 | JGI IMG/M metagenome (GOLD analysis project Ga0075424, IMG submission 75301) | Bulk soil microbial communities from a Populus tree surrounding site in Tennessee, USA - Soil MetaG P. TD hybrid SBSTD3 | ecosystem: Environmental > Terrestrial > Soil > Tree plantation... | reverse complement strand
CTTGGACGCTCCTCCCAGCGTAAACGACAACACCGGGGCGTCCCGAGCGATTTCTGTCGGCGGATCCTGCGCCTCGACGGGATAGTCAGCGAATACCTCATCCGCGACGATCGCCCACCCGCGCTCGCGGCACACATCAGCCAGAAGGACCGCCTCGCGTCGAGAGACATACGATCCAGTTGGATTGTTGGGGGAGACCAGTAGCACCACTTTCGTGTCGGGAGGCGCCGCAGTCACCGACTCGAAGTCGATCTCCCATCGGCCGTGGTACCTGAGGTTGTAGGGAACAAGCCGCACCGATTCGAGCCGCGTGAGGTGCTCGAACAACGGATAGCTCGGCTGCGGTACGAGCACGCTCGTTCCGGGGTCGCACAACAGCTTGAATATCCACGTATAGGCCTCGCTGGTACTGGCGGCCAGCACGACCGACGCGGGATCGACGATGATGCCGCGCCGCGCGAAATCGTCCCGCACGGCCTGCCGCGCCGACGGCATGCCGAGCGGATCGGGCTCATATCGCAAGGCTCGTTCGGCACCGAGACCCGACAGCAGATCGTGCGGATAGGCGATGCCGACCCGGGTTGGATTCGATTCGGTGAGATCGAGAAACGCGACGCCCTCCTGGCGCAGCGATTTCACGACGCGGCTCAGTGCGTTGATCTCGGCGTGGGGCGGCAGACGATTCGAGAGCATCGCAGTGCGCGGAGATCCCCGCCTCTACTCGCGGCCGGCGAAGGCCGCGTACTCGAGCATCTGCGATTCGAGGTCGCAGGGATAGGAAATCTCGACATCCGTGATGTCGCCGCGTTCGTCGCGCTTCGCTTCGAGACGCGGCATCACGAAGCCGGTGTAGGACGGCAGCTGCAAACGATCGACGCGGTCGATCACCTCATCGCGGAGCGTCGTGTCGACCTGGATCCCGTAGGCGTCGAACAGGCCGCGCGCGGCGACGTAGTCGCCTTCACTCTTGATGCGCTGCACCTCGGCCAGCAGCCGCGCCACGCCGTCGCGAAACGATCGAGGATCGGTCACCACGTAATAGGTCTTGCCATCACGTCGTCGCACGTCGATGGCGTCGGTGTGCGCGCGCAGCCAGTGAACGATCATCTGGCGGCCTCGCATGTGATCCTCTTCGAGCTGCGACCCTTGTCGCACGCGACGCAACTGCACGAGCACCGTCCTCGCATAGTGCTCGTACTCGCACCGTACGACCGCATCGTGGTGCTCGGCCGCGATCAATCCGAGCTCGACGAGCTTCGCATCAGGCAGGAAATACAACGCGACGAGATCGGCCCGCGCCTCCTCGATGGCGGAGTACTGCTCGGCCAGCAGCCGATGGGGCGGCGCGTTGACGCCGTCGGCCATGCGGCCCGATCCGTGGCCGATGACTTCGTGCATGTTCGTGGTGAGCTCCTGGGCGACGGCTCCCCACGTCTTGGCGCGCTCGGCTTCCTCGTCGCTCCACGCGAACTCGACGCGCAGACCTTCCGGTGTCGCGCGCTCGTAGGCGTCGGCCACATTGGTCAGCGACACCGACTTGCTGCCATACTGCTCGCGAATCGCCTGATCGTTGGGCAAGTTGATTCCCACAGGCGTGATGGGCCCTGAGTCGCCGGTCTCGACCACAATGTCGATCGCCCGGGCGGTGACACCAGTCACCTGCGGCTTGCGATAGCGGGGATCCCACGGCATGTGATCCTCAAACCACTGCGCCGCGGCGGCCAGCGCTTCAATCTTTCTGGTCTTCTCTTCGTTGACATACCACACGAGCCCTTCCCAGGCGCCCTTCGCGCCGCGAGGGTCCATGTAGACCTCGATGAAGCCGTTGATGGTGTCGACGGTCGACTCCTGATCGCGCACCCACGCCACGTCGTAGGCGATCCGGTCGGCGTCCTCGCCCGATCGATAGAACGAGATCAGCGCCCGCAGCGCCTCGGCCATATGCGGTGGCGCGTACGGTACTGCGTCGGTCAGGTGTCGGACGATGCGACGAATCTGACGGTCGTAGCGGCCGCCTTCGCGATAGATCTCTTCGACCAGCTGGCCCCGGTCGACGATGAGCCGCGAGTTGAGCGGATACCGCTCGTCGAACGACTCCAGATCGTGCAGCGTCACGCCGGCGTAGAGATTGTTCGCGCTCGAGGCCAGCATGTCGTGGCCCGTCTCTGGGCTCTTGTTGGTCACGACCGGATCGACCGCCGGATCGGAGAACAACGGCGCCATGCGATCGACGAACGCGTCGATGGTCTCGCCCGTCCGCCGCGGTAACCGTGCGCCCTCCTCCTCGGCGGCGACGATGGCCGAGCTCAGTTCGTCGCGCGACAAGCCGAGCAGGAATTTCCGGGCGGTGTGATTGTTGTACGGCCCGCTGTTGATCCAGAACAGCTTCGTGTAGGCGCGGATGTCATCGAGCACCCGCCGATCGACGCGAGCGGCGTGGGTCAAAATCCCTTCGAGCACCGCCCGCATCTCGAGATTGTGAACGTAGCGCTGGTCGTAGTAGATGTCGCGGCCCGCGAGCGCGGCCAGATACAGATGCCACACCAGCGTTTTGTCGCGCAGCGTCAGCGAGGCAAAGCCATCGGCGTACAACTGCACGACCGCGGCTTCGCCGATCTGTTCGATGAAATGCTGTCTCGTCGTCGTCACAACTCGACCGTCTCCGCGTGCTGAGGCGTGTATCCGTTCCATCCTAAGCGTTCCTTGATACGCGCGTTCAACGCGTCCATCGGGCCAGGCTCGCCGTGCACGAGAAACAGCCGGCCCGGGGGCGCCGGCATCGAGCCGAGCCACCGCACGATCTCGTTGCGATCCGCATGGGCAGACATCGAATCAATGCGCGCGATGCGTGCGTTGACCGCAACCTCTCGCCCGTGGATCCGCACGCTCTTCGCTCCATCAACGAGCTGCCGGCCGCGGGTGCCATCGGCCTGATATCCGACGAAGAGCACTGTGTTCTTCTCATCCGGCAGTGCGGCCGCGAGATGATGCAGGACGCGGCCGCCGGTGGCCATGCCGCTCGACGAAATCACGATCGCCGAACGGCGGCTCGCCGTCAGCTCCTTCGATTGCTGCGGCGAGGCGATCGCCTGAAACCGCGCGGTCGCAAACTGCGACACCTGCTTGTGCTCCGCGCGCATGTCGGGATCGAGCTCGGCGACGCGGGCCGAATAGAACTTCAAGCCCTCGGTGGCCATCGGACTGTCGACGTAGACAGGCAGTACCGGAACCTGCCGCTCCTGCTCCAGACGACGCAGCCAGTACAACAGTTCTTCGACGCGGCCAATCGCAAACGACGGGACGATCAGCTTTCCGCCGCGTCGCAGCGTGTCGCGAATGATGTCGGCGAGGGCGGCTTCCGTTCCATCGCTCGGATGATCGCGATCGCCGTACGTCGATTCGACGAGCACGACATCGGCCTTCACCGGCGGGGTCGGATCCGGCAACACGGGACGGTCGTAGCGGCCGAGATCGCCGCCGAACAGAATCGTGCTCCCGCCGCGCAATCGCACCCGCACGAACGCCGAGCCGAGTAGATGGCCGGCGGGAAACATTTCGACCGAGATTCCCGGCGCCACTTCGATCTCGCGCTCATAGCCGATCGGCTGCAAGTGGGTCAGCGCGGAAAACGCATCGCTCTCGGTGTAGAGCGGCAGCGCCGGCTGGTGCTTCGAATAGCCGTGACGATTGGCCTGTCGCGCATCCTCTTCCTGGATGCGCCCGGCATCGGGCAGCACCAGCTGACACAGATCCTTCGTGCCTGCCGTGCAGAACACGCGGCCCTTGTAGCCGAGCGCCGTGAGGCGAGGCAGGTAGCCGACGTGATCGAGATGCGCGTGCGTCAGCACGACCGCGTCGATCGACGGCGGCGCAACGGCAAAGTCGGCCCAGTTGCGCAAGCGCAGATCTTTGAGACCTTGAAAGAGACCGCAGTCGACCAGCACACGCGAGCCGTCGTGTTCGAGCAGATACTTGGAGCCGGTGACCGTACGTGCCGCGCCGAGGAAAGTTAGCTGAGTCACGCCAGGACGCGACGATATCATCTCTAGTGTTAGGCTCTGTGAACGGAATGCATCTCGATTCACAGTCCCGCGACAGTTCCTCCGATTCGCGTGCAGGGGGACACCGCTCCTTCGCAGACGTCCTGAATGGACCATCCGCGATCGTCGCTGCGGAGCTGCGCCCGCCGCGTGCCGGTCTCGATGCAACCAAGGGCATCGACGCTTGGATCGACACCTATCACGGCATCCGCCGGCTCACGCGACAGACGGTTCCGGTGTTTCTCACTGACAGCGCCGTTGGGACGCAAGAAGAGAACAATCTTCGTCATCTCATCAACAACCTCGGGCGCGACGTTCCGCGCGATCGCGTTGTCCCCTTCCTGACGAGCAAGCACTCGCTCGAGTTCTGTCTCTCTTACGCTGAACAGGCGTGGCAGCATGGCTTCACTTCGCTCGTCGTGCTGGGCGGCGACAAGCACGTCGGCCGGCCTCGTTGTGTGGAGCATGCGTGGACGCTCCGGCAGCACGTCCGTCAGCGCGAGCCGCGGCTCTCGCTCGGCGGATGGGCGAATCCTCATGGCAATCCAACGCAGCAAGTGGATTTCCTGCTCGACGAACAGTTCAGTGCCGAGTTCTTCCTGACACAGATCGTGAGCCATCTCGATCTGGATCCGCTGAAGCGGTTCCTCGACGAAGCACACCGGCGGAGCGTCACGCTGCCCGGAATGTTCGGCGTGTTCTACTACCGTTCCGCGAGCCCCAAGACGTTGGCGGTGCTCAGCTCGTTCATGCCCGTTCCAGTGCAAGCGCTCGGCGTCGAGTTCGCCTCGGGTGCATCGCCTGAAGATGTCTGCGCGCGCACCATCCGCGCTGTCCGTTCGCTCGGCGTGCGGCACATCTACGTCAGCAATCTTCCAATGGACGATGCGGCAACGACGCTGGCCGCGATTCGCGCGCGGTTGGAGAGTCCATAGGCGGGTGTGAACACCCGCCTCTACGTACGAGTGAACACCCGCCTATTTCAAATGTCTCCCGCCGTCGACGCGAATCGTCTCGCCGGTGATGAAATCGGTCTCCACCAGACTCAGCACGGCTTTCGCGATCTCGCCTTCGCCGCCCCAGTGACCCAGCGGCGTGGCTCGTTCGACAGCGGTGAACTCCTCATCTGACACGCCTTCGGGCGCGACGATAGGCCCCGGCGCGATGGCGTTCACGAGAATCTGATCGGAGGCGAGCTCGAGCGCGAGCCCTTCGGTGAGTGCGATGACGCCGGCCTTCGCGACGTAGTACGCCAGGTAGCCGGTGTAACGCGGCCGCCCGCTTCTCGGCGTCCAGTCGGCGATGTTGATGATGCGGCCTCCGCGCAACCGTCGCATATGTGGCGCGGCCGCGCGCGCGCACAGCCACGCGGCGCGGAGATCGACCGTCATCTGCGCGTCCCAGTCCTCGACCGTCAGCTCGTCGAACGCCTTGGCGCGATACACCGACGCCATGTTCACGAGCACGTCGAGACGCCCGAACGCGTCAACGGTCGCGTCGACGGCGCGATCGCCGCCGTCGGCTTCGCGCAGATCGCTCTGAATACTGCTGGCTCGACGTCCCAACGCGCGCACGGCTTCGCACGTCTCCTCAGCTTCGGCGCGGGAGCGGTGATACACCAGCGCGACATCGGCCCCGGCGCGCGCCAGTTCGGTCGCAACGACGGCGCCGATTCGTCGTCCGCCGGTGATGAGCGCCACCCGCCCAGTGGGATCCATGGCGCCCATAGTAAGCCCCGCCGTAGCGCCGTTGGCCGAAAGCGGTTTCAACGTCCGTAAGCGGATCGAGCCCGGACTGCCCTTAACTTATTGAGCCGTAAACGCCGCGGAGTGGTCCGTTTCGTGCTGGCTGTAATAGTTCGTGGTTCGCCGACATTCGTCGGTTGGGCCTCGGATCGTGTGCGTCGCGTCCCCGCCGCGGCGCACACGTTTTCCCCTTGTCGCCGTCCCCATCCCATTTACGATTCATTGATGGTCAGATTTGCGGCCGCGCTGTGCCTGATCGCCGTGTGGTCGGTGTCGTCACGAGCGGTCCAGATGATCCTGGACAACCGCGCGATCACGGAAGCCATCAGCATCGGCCAGTCGCGCGAACGGGAACGCATTCGCTTCCACCAGCCCTATCGGCTCATGGTGAAGCAGTCGCCGATGGACTGGATCGATGTGATCACGCCCTTCCACCGGGTTGTCCTCGCCGCAGAAGCCAAGGCGCGCACGGGCAACCGATTGTTTGCGCAGCGCGAAGCCTTTGCCGCATTGAGTGAAGCGCCGGGGCAGCTCACGTTCGTGCTCGAGCTGACGTTCCATCCGCTGAACAACTTCATCGGCGTGCCCGACTACGACATTGCGCTCCTCGGCTCGAAGGGCGACCGCCTTCAGCCCGATCGCCTCGATCGATATCCGCGTTCGCAGCCCCGCGTCGACACGCCCACTCCGGAGATCCCGATCCCTGGGGCCGCACCCATATTCAGCAAGGGTGAGCCGGTTCTGGGCGGGACTATCGTGGTGCCGTTCGCGGCAAGCAAGCTCGATCCGGTTGGACGCTATACGCTGGTACTCGCGGAGAAGGGATCCGCGCTGGTGAGGGTGCCGATCGATCTGGCTGGATTGAGGTAGTTCCCCTCGACTCGCATGCGCTCGCTCGGGGCAGGCCTGTACGAAGTAAGGGGGACGCCTCGACGTCCCCCTTGACTTCCCCCGCGTGTGAACGCGTTGAACTACGACAGGATCTTCACGACGACGCGGCGGTTCATCGCACGGCCGTCTTTGGTGGTGTTCGGTGACACCGGCTTTTCCTCACCGTACGAGATCACGTTGATCTTGTGGAGAGGAATCTGGTGCTGCTCGTACAGATACCGCTTCACCGCTTCCGCGCGCTCCATTCCGATCCGCTCGTTCACTTCCGGTGAGCCGACGTTGTCGGTATGGCCCTCGACCTCGATGAAGATGTTCTTCGGATCGGCCTTGACCTGCTTGATCACCTCGTCCAGACGCATCTTGGCGGCGTCCGGGAGCTCGGCCTTGCCGAACTTGAAGTTGCCCTGATCCTCGCTAAGGGTCACTTCGAACACGAGCTTGCGCGACGCGGCTTCGACGTTGTTGATCCGGCCGCCGAGCCGGGTGTCGACGTCCTTCGCAGCGCCGGCCGCCGCATCAGCGGCTGATCGCGCCTCGGTGGCTGAACGACCGGCCGCTTCGGCCTTCTGGTCGACGGCGCCGATGCGCTCTTCGTTCTTCCGAGTGCGCTCCTGAGTCTCTTCAACCGTGCCTGCCAACGTGTCGACCTTGCCGTTCACGTTGCCAACCTCGGTCCGCACGAATTTCTTGGTGGCGCAGGCGGGTGCCACGGCCACCGTGAGGGCGAGCATTGACGCTGCAAAAAGGCTCTTCCGCATGATGTTTTTCTCTCCTGTAACGACGTGACTAACTTCCAACGCGCGACGGACCGGCGATGTACCCGCCTCGCGAATGAACAACCAAGTTCTTCTTCCGCGTGCGAACCTCGAGCGGGTGCCATCCCGGGCGCGCTCCTGGTTCGATCGAGATCAAGTACTGATACCGAATTTCCTCGAACAAATCCTGCACGGCGATCGATGTGTGCGCGGGCACGCTGGTGACGCGCATGTCACCACCGGTCCATCGCGCGAGATCGGCGAGTGTCGCAGCCTGCACTTTGCGGCCGTCGGTTTCGATCACCTCGAGCTCGCCTCCCGGATGATCGAGCGGGTTCACGACTCTGAGCAGGTACACCGGCACGTCGATCGAGCTGGCGATGCCGGAGACTTGCGGAGCGGTCAAGCGGCTGCCCGTGTCGATACCGTCGCTGATCACGAGCACCGCGCGATGACGATTGGTGCGCTCGGCCACCAAGCGGGCCGATTGCGCGACCGCGTCGTAAAGCGAGGTCATGCCCCAGGGCTTGCCCTTCAGGGCGACCCGCTGCATGTGCTTCACGTCGGTCGTGAACGGCACGACCTCTTGCAACACCGAATCGAACGTAAACAGCGCCGCCTCATCGCGGCCGTCGTGCAAGTTCATCGTCGCGACGGCAACAGCGTCGCGCGCGCGGTCCATGTTGCCGCCGACGGCCATGCTGCCGCTGATGTCGAGCAACAGCGCCAGGCTGACCGGCGCGTCGCCGACATAGAAGTCTTTCATCTCGCGGCGCACACCGGAATCAAAAATCTCGAAGTCCGTCTTCTTCAGGCCGCGCACAACACGCCCTGACTCGTCGCGGACAGCCACAGACACGGTGACGACCTCGACTCCGGACTTGAATGTTGCCCGCCCCTCCGGTCGGATCGGAGTGGGCGGGGGTCCCTGGGCTTCCAAAACGGCGCCGGCAACCGCCAGTGCCAGGCCCAGGATGGTGGGGGCTACCATCAGGTGCATGTGCCTGAGCCTTTATCAATGGTCTTGCCACGTCCCTGATCGAGATGGCTCAATCACTTAGCGAAACGGACCTATCGCACTAGGGCGTAATTTCTATCGCTCAAGTGTAGGAATTGCATGGTCGAGAATGCACGCCACCCTTTGACCCTACCCTGAGAGGCACCTGGAAGTGGCGTGCGATTCTGGAAGTGCTGTGCACTTTCGTGCTGAAGACTTGGCCACGGCGCGGTGCGCCAGCGATGTCCTGCCGACATTCGACTTTCCGGACAAACCCCTTAAGATGAGCGCATGCCCACGAAGAGTTCACGCCCGGTCCACGTTGCGGGACGCGTCGATCGTTTCTCGTACGCCATCCGCAACATCGTGGCAGCGGCGAAGGACGTGGAAGCGCGTGGGCAGAAGGTTCGGTATCTGAACATCGGCGATCCAATTGCTTTCGGCTTTCAGACACCCGCCCATCTCGTCGACGCCGCCGTGCGTGCCCTGCGCGACGGCCACAACGGATACGTGCCCTCGGCAGGGATCGCCGCTGCACGCGAGGCCGTCGCTGGCGAATACGCCTCGCGCGGCATCACGGTGTCTCCCGATCGTGTATTGATCACGACCGGCACATCGGAAGGGATCGAGCTGGCGCTCAACGCGCTCGTCGATGAAGGCGACGATGTGCTCGTGCCGTCGCCGACGTATCCGCTCTACACCGCGGTCCTGGCGAAGATCGGTGCGCATCCGCGCTACTACCGCACCGATCCGACTCGCGACTGGCTTCCCGATCTCGATCACCTGCGCAGTCTGGTCACACCGAACGCGCGCGTGCTCGTGATGATCGATCCGAACAATCCGACCGGCGCGGTGTACCCCACGTCGATGCGGCGCGCGCTCATCGACTTTGCCGAAGAGCACGATCTGACGATTCTCGCCGACGAGGTCTACAGCGATCTCGGCTTCGATGGTCCACTGCCGCTGCTCGGCACGCTCGATCTCGACGCACCGATCATTTCATTCTCGAGCCTGTCGAAAGCGTATCTCGCGCCCGGCTGGCGCGCGGGCTGGCTCGTGGTCGGCGCGTCGCCGCGACTCGACCCGACGCTTGCGGCGATCAAGAAGCTGGCGGACGGCCGTTTGTGCAGTCCGGGTCCAATGCAGTACGCCGTCGCTGCGGCGTTGACTGGCGATCGCTCCCACCAGGTCGCCTTCCGCGCTGCGTTGGCCGAGCGCGGGCGCGTGACCGCCGAGTGTCTGAACGCTATTCCGGGCATGCACTGTGTTGCGCCGAAGGCCGCGTTCTATGTCCTGCCATCGGTGACGCTGCCGCCCGGCCGCACCGATGAACACTTCGTCCTCGGTCTGCTGCGCGAGAAAGGAATCCTCTGCGTGAACGGATCGGGATTCGGCGTCGACGCAGCTGGCGGGTTCTTCCGCATCGTCTGCCTCGCCCCGCCGTCGGAGCTCACGGCAATCTACGCTGACATCGCTGACTACACGCGCGATTACCTCGCTCGCGGTTAGCGAGTGAACGAGTGGCCTCACGGTCGGATAGTCCTCGCGCGCTGATTCGATACGCCCTGGCCGGCGCCGCAATCACGGTCGGGATCGCGTGGACGCTCTATCTCATTCGCGACACGCTGCTGCTGGTCTACGTCGCGATGCTGATAGCCATCGGCCTGTCGCCGCTCGTCGATACCATCCAACGGCATCCGCTCGCGCGGCGGCTGCGACTGCCGCGATGGGCGGCCATCCTCGCCATCTATCTGCTTCTCGTGGCCGCGGTGATCTCGATCGGCGCGCTGGTCGTGCCGCCGTTGGCCTCGCAAGCCAGAGACCTGTGGGCGGCGGCGCCCGATCTGCTGCATCGCGGACAGCGGTGGTTGATTCAGCGCGGACTGCTGCGCCGCGAGATCACGGTGATCGAGGCGGTGCAGCAGGCCCCGGGCGGCGGCACGGACGCGGTGACCACCGTGGTTGGCGCGATCTGGGGAATCATCGGCGGCGTCTTCGGCGTGGTGACGATTCTCATCGTCGCGTTCTACATGCTCGTCGACAGCAGCAACATCGTGCGCACCTTCGTGCGCGCGTTTCCGTCGAGCGAGCGCGCGCGCGTCCAGGCCGCGTGCGGCGACGTCTCGGCGAAGGTCAGCGCGTGGCTGGCCGGCCAGCTGTTTCTTGGTCTGATCATCGGATCGACCGCCGCGATCGGCCTCGGCCTGATGGGCGTCCCGTACTTCTACGTGCTGGCACTGATTGCCGGCATTGGCGAGCTGATTCCGATCATCGGCCCGATTGTGTCAGCCGTACCCGCGGTGGCCGTCGCGTTCTCCGTCTCGCCGGCACTGGCGCTCGGCGTGCTCGTGTTCTTCATCTTGCAGCAGCAGTTCGAGAATCACCTGCTCGTGCCGCGGGTGATGTCGCGGCAAGTGGGCGTCAGCCCGGTGATCGTGATCATCGCGCTGCTGATTGGCGGCACGCTGCTCGGCATCATCGGCGCGATCCTCGCGGTGCCGACCGCAGCCATCCTGCACGTCATGTATCAGAAAGTCACCGACGCGATGGGCGAGTAATGCGTCGCCTGCGATATATCGTCCTCGCCTATGTGGCGCTCACGCTGCTCGCCACCTGGCCGGTGGTGCGTGGCCTGTCACGAAACGTGGCCGGCGATCTGGGCGACCCCGTATTCGCGATGTGGGTGTTGGCGTGGGACAGCGATCAGTTGCTGACGATGCTGCACGGCGATCTCTCGCACGTGCGCAGCTTCTTCGATGCCAACATCTTTCATCCCGCGCCGTTGACGCTGGCCTACTCCGAGCATTTCATTCCGCAGGCGATTCAGGCGCTCCCGATCTACGCGATCACCGGCAATCCGATCCTCAGCTACAACCTGCTGTTTCTGTCGACGTTCGTCCTGTCCGGTGTCGGCGCGTACTTGTTCGTGCGCGAGTTGACCGGCGATGCGCGTGCCGGCTTCGTCGCCGGCGTGTTGTTCGCATTCGCGCCCTACCGTTTTCCGCAGGCGCCCCATCTGCAAGTGCTGTCGTCGCAGTGGATGCCGTTCGCCCTGTACGGTTTCCGCCGTTACTTCGCGTCGATGTCGGACGCCGGCCACTCACGCGGAGGCCGATGGCGCCCGCTGCTGGGGGCGGCCGCCGCGCTCGTCACGCTGAACTTGTCGTGCGGGTACTACTTGATGTACTTCGCGCCCTTCGTCGCCGCCTACGTCGTCTGGGAGATCTGGCAGCGCGGCGTGTGGCGGAACAGGGCGATGTGGCTTCGCATCGGCGTCGCTGCTGCGGTCGTTGTCGTGCTGACGGTTCCCCTGCTCCTGCCGTATCTCGTCGTCCAGGAGATGCTGCATCTCGATCGCAGCATGACGGAAGTGGCACGGTACTCGGCGGACGTGTACTCGTACGCCACCGCGTTCGCGGCGCAACCAGTCTGGGGCGACATCGCGAGAGCGTTCCCCAAACCCGAGGGCGACCTCTTTCCTGGTCTCGTTACCGTGCTGCTCGCCATCGCCGGCGTGATCGCCTGGCGCGATCCCGACCAGGCACCTGCCGATCGTCTCTCGCCTCGCCCGGTGCACTGGCTGCTGATCGTCCTCGCTGTTGCTCACGTCACCGCCGCCGTGGCGACCATGATCAATCGGCGCGTCGCGCTCGATCTGGGTCTGTTCTCGATTCGGATGACGAACGTGACGCAACTGCTGATCCGCGCCGCTGTCGCGGCGATCATCTTGCTGGTGATCTCGCCGCCGATACGAGCCCGATGCGCGGCGTTCATGCGCGCCCGCGGCTTCTTCGTTGCGGCGGTCGTCGCCGCGATGTGGCTGTCGCTTGGCCCCGCTCCAGAAGCGCTCGGACGACCGATCAATCTCGCCGGCGTCTATCGCCTCTTCTACGACTACGTGCCCGGCTACGACGGGCTGCGCGTGCCCGCTCGATTTGGCATGATCGTCGTCTTCATGTTGTCGGTGTTGGGTGGATACGGCACCGCGCGCATCGCGCGCCACCGCGGCGCCACCGCCGTGTTGACGCTCCTGGTCGTACTTTTCTTGTGCGAGAGCCTGTCGCTGCCGATCACCGTGAACGGGGCGTCGACGCTGGCCGACTACACGACACCTGAAGCACGTGTGTATCCGCCCTCACGCCTGCCCGCGATCTACGCGGCGGTGAAACGCGAGCCGAACGTGATCTTGGCCGAGCTCCCGATCGGCCAGCCGGACTACGACCTGCGTGCGATGTTCTACTCGATCGCACACCATGCGCGTCTGCTGAACGGATACAGCGGCTTCTTTCCGCCGCAGTACGGGCAGATTGCACTGGCGCTGTCGGATGTCCCTCATCACCCGGAGCCAGCGTGGAGCGCGCTGCGCGACACTGGCGCGACGCACGTGCTCGTGCACGAGCGCGCCTGGCTCGACGATCAGGGACCGCGCACATCGGCTGCGCTCACGAAGCTGGGTGGACGCGAGATCTCTCGAGACGGAACGGACGTGCTGATCAAACTGCCGTGAGGCGGAGCGCACATGCGACCAGATCCACTTGCCTATCTCGACGTCGAGCTGAACGAACTGCGCGCGCAGGGTCTCTATCGGCCGCTGCGTGTACTCGACGGCGAGCAGAAGGCCCACACCTCGATCGACCACCGTTCAGTGGTGAACCTGTCATCGAACAACTATCTCGGCTTGACCACACATCCGCGCTTGCGCGAGCGCGCGCTCGATGCGCTTCAGACGCTTGGCGTCGGCACCGGCTCGGTGCGCACGATTGCTGGAACGATGGCGATCCACGTCGAGCTCGAACGGCGTCTCGCCGCGTTCAAGAAAACCGAGGCCGCGGTCGTGTTTCAGAGCGGCTTCACGGCAAATGCCGGAACGGTGTCGTCGCTGCTCGGCCGCGATGACGTCATCGTCTCGGACGAGCTGAATCACGCCAGCATCATCGACGGCGCACGATTGAGCCGCGCGACCGTCAAGGTGTTTCCGCATCGCGACATCACAGCGGCGCGCGAGATCCTCGCCGCCCTGCCGAGATCGCAGCGCGCGCTGCTCATCACCGACGGCGTATTCAGCATGGACGGCGATCTCGGTCCGCTGCCGGAGCTGTGCGATCTCGCCGACGAGTTCGGCTCCGTCATGATGGTCGACGATGCGCATGCCAGCGGCGTGTTCGGCAAGCACGGGCGCGGAACCGTGGATCACTTCGGGATGCACGGCCGTGTGGACGTGCAGGTCGGCACGCTGTCGAAAGCGCTCGGCGCGCTCGGCGGCTACGTCGCTGGGTCGAAGTCGTTGATTGACTTTCTGCATCGACGGGCGCGGCCGTTCCTGTTCTCGACGTCGCATCCGCCCTCGGTGGCGGCCACCTGCATCGCCGCGCTGGACGTGCTCGAACAGGAGCCGCAATGGATGGAGCAGCTCTGGACCAACACGCGGTTCTTCAAGTCCGGACTCGAATCGCTCGGCTTCAACACCGGGATCAGCGAGAGCCCGATTACGCCTGTCATCGTCGGCGACGGGGCGCTGGCCATGACACTGTCCGATCAGTTGTTCGAGGCCGGTGTGTTCGCGCAGGGCATCGCCTTCCCGACCGTGGCCAAGGACAAGGCACGCGTCCGGACAATCGTGACGGCCACCCACACGCAAACCGAGCTCGAGTTTGCGCTCGACGCCTTCGCCGCCGTCGGCCGGAGGCTTGGCATCGTCGGCTGATATCGCAGACGCCGCCAGGCGGGTCTCAAGACTCGCCTCTATGCGTCCTCGAGATGAGTGAACGGACCGATGTGCGGGAACGTCGATACGAGATCAATAATCGCTACTTAGTAATCGCGAATGCACGTCCCCCCGCTCCCACGTCCGACCGGCGGCCGCTTCTTCGAGGCCTACACCCGTGGTCTGACCACCGGCGACCTGGAGCGGCTGTTTACGCGCGATGCCCCCGAGGCGTACCGCTTCTTCTCGCGAAACATCAATTTCTCCGAGTTGAAGGATCGGCCGTGGCACTGGCGCATCCTCGGCCAGGCACGTCTCCTGTTTCTTGCTTTCACGCTCAAGCTGACGCCGGCGCGCCGCGCCTTGTACGCCGCATCACTGGTCGCGTGCATGGTCGGACTCGTCGAGCTGTTCCAGACGGTGCATCTGTTTCTGGTGCCGCACCCGACGTTCGCGCCCGGCACGATCTGGCTGCTGACCGGCTTCCTGCTGGTCAATCTCCTGATGCTGCTGGAAGTCGCGGATCGCCTCTCGCTCAAGAACGATCTCGAGATCGCACGCGAGATTCAGCAGGCGATGCTGCCGCGGGGCGAATATCGAGCGCCGGGTGTCGAGGCGTTTGGGATGACCCGGCCTGCCAACACCGTCGGCGGCGACTTCTACGACATCTTGCCCCTCGGGGATGGACGGCTGCTGCTCGCACTCGGCGATGTTGCCGGCAAAGGCAGCCCCGCCGCGCTGCTGATGGCCCTGCTGATCGCGATGCTGCGCACGCTCGTCGACGAAGGGCTGAAAGGCGCCGAACTGGTGGCGCGCCTCAACGTCCAGATCGCGAAGCACGCGCCGCGCTCGCGATTCGTCACGCTGTTTCTCGCCGAGTTCGACCCGTCGACGGGAACACTCGTGTACGTGAACGCCGGCCAGAACCCGCCGCTGCTCCGCCGCCGCAGCGGTTCGTACGAGCGGCTGCGGGCGGGCGGAATGGCGCTCGGCATGTTCGACCACGCGACGTATACAACCGGGCGTGTCGATCTCGATCCCGGCGACGTGCTGGTGATGTACAGCGACGGCATCACGGAAGCCGAAGACCCGCACGAGCAGCCGTTCGATGAAGCCGGCGTGCAGTTCGTCGCGGACAGTTCTGATTGGGCCTCGGCCAAAGAGCTGGGGTGGGCGACGTTCGCGGCCGTGGACGCGCACCGCCAAGATCGAAAACTTCTCGACGATCTGACGGTTCTCGTGGCGCGCCGGCTGCCACCGCTGCCGGCCTGACTCGCGTCGCGCCATTCGTCACTGCGATCTGTTCCATCGCCGTGAATTGGCGTCTAATACCTCTGCGGCCGATCATTCCCAGCGGCCTACGTCATCTGTGGCACGACTGCTCTTCGTTCTGACGTGCGCCCTGCTGTTGGCGCCACCCCTGTACGCGCAGGACTCGGAGCCCGCAGACGTGCTGTTGCGGAAGTTCGACCGCGCGCTCAATGCTGGCGATCGCGCCGCGATCGAAGCGCTGTTCGGTGGCGCCGTCGTGCGGGTACAGGTTCAGCAGCTCGAACGTGATCTGCTCATCCCGAACGTCGTACACATCACGCTGCGTCTGCGCGACCGGGCTCCACTCGAGGGCGCACCGCCGGGCGACGGCTTCAGCCTCATCGTCGAGTTCTTCGTCGAGACACCTGGCAAGGCTCGCATTCTCACCACCGGCATGGACATCAGGCGTCCGTCGGGCGGTGCGATTGATTCGTGGCGCTTCGTCGGTTTCGAGAGCCTGACGTCGGTCGAAGGCCTCTACAAACTTCGCCTCAATACGACGCGGCCGTTCTCGGCGAAGAACCTCGAGATCAACTCGGAAGACCTGGTGCTCATGCTTCGCGAGGGCACGGTGTTCCAGGTAGACAGCGACGAAGGTGTCACCGGCCTGGTGCTGATCGGGCGAGGTGAGATGCGGTTCAATCCCGCCAACGCCGCGGAGCGCGGCCAGGTCCATCTGTTTTCGGGCGATGACGCGCTGACCACACCGTTCGAAGAGGCGTTCGTTCGAATCAGTCCATCGAACTACAACGAGCGGGTCACCACGGCGAGTCTCACACCGACGACTCCGCAAGAGCGGCTGGTGCGGCGCGCGCAGGACGTGTTTGCGCGCGAGTCGCCCAAGTCGTTCAGCGTCGACCTGCAGGATCTGAGCAAGGACACGTGGCACTTGTTGCCGCCATCGCAGGATTTCCTCGCCGAGGTCGACACGCGCCGCTTCGACACGCTGACGTACTCGCGATCGTCAGTGCAGGCCGAGGATGTGAGCGTGTTCCGCCGGAAGGATCGACGCACCATCGCGCTCTATCCGTCGGTCGCGAAGCTCGCCGCACGTGGGCGGTTCTACAGCGACGATGCGCTGCGCGAGTACGACGTGCTCGACTACAACGTCGAGGCGGCCGTCGATCCGACTCGACAGTCGATCGAAGGGCGTGCACGCCTCGCCATTCGCGTGCGAGCGACCTCGCTGTCGACCGTCCTCATTCGCTTGAACGAGTCGCTCGTCGTCACCAGCGTGACCAGCGTCGAGTACGGCCGGCTGCTGTATCTGCGTATGCGCAGTCAGAACACGGTCCTCATCAACGTTCCGCGTTCGCTGCCGCAGGATTCCGATCTGACGCTGGTGATCACGTATGTGGGCCGCATCCCGTCGGAGGATCTCGAAAACGAGGCCGTCCAGACACGTCCCGACTCGCAGGAACCGAGCACGCAGTCCGCGACGTACGAGCCCGCATTCCTCCTCAGCAGCCGCGCACTGTGGTATCCGCAGAATCCGGTTCCAGACTACGCGACCGGGACATTGCGCATTAACGTGCCCGAGGGGTACAGCTGCATCGGGAGCGGACAGCTGACAGGGGCGCCCGGTTCGACGCCCGTGTCGCTGCGCGACATCCTGTCGTCGCGCAGCGGACGAACCTTTGAGTTCAGGGCGCTTCAGCCGCTGCGCTACATGTCGATCGTCGTGAGCCGCTTCTCTCGTCTCGCGGAGAGTCAGATCGATGTCAGCGGTCTGGTCTCACCCGGTTCGGCGATCGATCGCATCGCGCTCACCGTGGAGTCGCAGCCAGGTGTACGCCAGCGGGGGCGCTCGTCGGCGCAGCAGGCCGAAGAGATCCTGAAGTTCTACACCTCGATCATCGGCGATGCGCCCTATCCCTCGATGACGCTCGCGCTCGTCGAAAGCGAGCTGCCCGGTGGCCACAGTCCCGGCTACTTCGCCGTTATACGCAGTCCCGCGCTTCTGGGTAGTCCGTCGTATCGGAACGACCCGGCCTCGTTCGATGGTTTCCCAGAGTTCTTTCTCGCTCACGAGCTGGCGCACCAGTGGTGGGGCCAGGCGGTCGGGTGGAAGAACTATCACGAGCAGTGGCTCAGTGAAGGATTCGCGCAGTATTTCGCCGCGCTCTACGCGCAGAAGGCGCGAGGCGACCGGACGTTCGTCGACATGCTCCGTCAGTTCCGACGATGGGCGATCTCGGATTCCGACCAAGGACCGATCAGCCTTGGTTACAGACTTGGCGTGGTGAAGAGCGACGTCCGCGTGTTCCGTGCGGTCGTCTACAACAAAGGCGCGGCGGTGCTGCACATGCTGCGCCGCCTCCTCGGCGATACGGTGTTTTTCAACAGCTTGAAGCGCTTTTACAGCGATCGACGCTATCAGAAGGCCGGCACCGAAGACCTCGAGCGCGCGTTCGAGAGTGAATCGGGACGCAGTCTGGATCGGTTCTTCGAGCGCTGGATCTTCGGCACGCAGATTCCGCGAATCCGCTACAACACGACCATTGCACCCAATGCGGTGAACGTGAAGTTCGAGCAGCTTGGGGATGTCGTGTTCGATCTGCCGGTCACCGTCACCCTCACGTATGCCAACGGCCGAACGGCGGACATCATCGTTCCGCTGACCGAGATGGTCGTCGAAAAGTCGATTCCCACCACCGAAGTGGTCCGCCAGGTGCAGGTCAACCGCGATTCAGCGGCCATCGCGGAGTTTGAAGAGAAATAGCACCCACTCAAAAGGCAGCGTTTTGAGTTTTGATTCTTGAGTTATACGATCGTCAAGATATGGACACGGTCACCCTGACGATCGATGGCACGCAGGTGACGGTCGCCAAGGGCAAGACAGTCCTCCAGGCGGCCATCGAAGCCGGCATCTCGGTTCCCTACTACTGCTACCACCCGGGTCTCACGGTCGACGGATCGTGCCGGGTCTGCATCGTCAAGATCGAGAAGATGCCGAAGTTGCAGACGTCGTGCTCGACGTTCTGCACGGACGGCATGGTCGTCAGCACCCGTGATCCCGAGACGACGCAGGCACGCGCGGGCGTCCTCGAATTCCTGCTCGTCAATCATCCGCTCGATTGCCCTGTCTGCGACAAGGGCGGTGAGTGTCCGCTTCAGGATTTCTCGTACTCGTTTGGTCCGGCGGCAAGCCGCATGGACTTCCCGCGGCGCGTGTTCGATGGCGAGGGCGTGAAGGCCGACGTCGACTTCGGTCCGACGCTCATGCTGAATCGCAACCGCTGCATTCTGTGCACGCGGTGCGTGCGCTTCATGCGCGAGATCGACGGCGACGCACAGATCGGCATCGTCGATCGGGGCAACGGCAGCGAGATCGCCACCTTCCGTGAAGAAGGCGTGCACTCACTGCTCTCGGGCAACCTGATGGACGTGTGCCCGGTCGGCGCGATCACGACGAGGGAGTACCGCTTCAAGAGCCGACCGTGGGACAACCCGGGCGTGGTGGATACAATCTGCACGCGTTGCGCGAAGGGGTGCAACATCAGCGCATGGCAGAAGGCCAAGCCCGAGTGGGCGCGCGGATCGCGTCTGATTCGCATGACGCCGCGGTTGAATCCGGCGGTGAACAGCTACTGGATGTGCGACATCGGCCGCTTCGAGTACCACTGGGTCGAAGGCGAGTCGCGCCTGCGGCGACCGATGGTGAGAAATGGCGCGGCGCTCGACCCGGTGTCGTGGCACGACGTCGAACCTCGACTGCGCGATCGTCTTCAGACTGCGGGATCGACGGATCCGTCTTCGGTGCGTTTCCTCGTCTCGGCACACGCCTCGACCGAGGACCTGTTCGTGCTGAAGGCGCTCGTGGAGGGTCTGCTCGGGGCGGAGGGCCTTGCCTCGACCACTGTCACATGGTCGGGAACGGAGAAGAAGCAGCCGGTCGGAGTGAAATTCGTCGTTCCGACAGCCGATGCGCCGAATATCAACGGCGCTCGCGATCTGGGCTATTCCGTTGGCGCCGGCAACGACGGTCCTCCCGATCTGAACAAGCTGCGCACCGCGATCGAGGGTGGGCGCGTCAAAGCGTTATATGTCATCGATCCCGGGCCGGCCGGCTCGGCCGGGGATTTGTCGTGGGTGGTTGCGGCGCGGCAGAACGGACAGCTGCCGCTGCTGATCGTGCAGGGGGTTGTGAGCTCTGACCTCGCGGCAGCCGCGGACATCGTGCTGCCAGGTGCCGCGTCTCTCGAGAAGGACGCGATCTACACCAACGATCAGGGTCACGTGCAAGCCGCGTCGCGCGCAATCGCGCCGCCGGGAGAGGCTCTCGAGGATTGGCAGATTCTGGTCAACGTCGCACGCCTGCTCGGATTGGCGCTGTCCTATCGCAGCTCGGACGACGTGCGTCGTGCGATTGCGGCGGCGATGCCCGGATCTCCGTACGAAGGGGCCGTAACGATGGCGTTCACACGCCCTATTCCCGCGAGCAACTGGCTGCAGGCGTCGAACCCGTCGGAGCGATGGAAGTGGGACTTCCTCTTCCAAGATCTGCCGCCCGTGAAGGGTCACAACGTGCAGATGGAAGCGACCGCGTCCACCTCGTTCATTCCTCTCAAGCCCGTCGAGTAGGCATGCGGGCTCTCGCTGCGGCGATGGCGCTTCTGATTGCTGCGCCATCGTTGGCTCTCGCGCAGCTCCGCGCCGTTCCCGTCGAGGTCACGCCGTTGGTCGAATCGGCTGGTCGGCCTGGCGCGAGTGTTCGCGTCGCTCTGCTCGTGAAGCTTCCCGAACGCTTTCACGTGCAATCGAACGCGCCGCGTGATCCTGCATTCGTCCCCACCGTCCTGACGATCGACGCGCCGACCGGTATCCGGACCACCGAGGTCGTGTTTCCCAAGGCCACCGACCTGAAACAGGTCGGTCAGGCGCAGCCGCTCGTGGTCTTCGAGCACGAATTCGCCATTGGCGTGCAGTTCGACATCGCTTCCGGCGTGGCGTCTGGTGCGATCGACGTCCCGGCGCAACTGCGCTACCAGGCGTGCGACGACCGCCTCTGCTATCCGCCCGCAACAGCTAACGTCCGCTGGACGTTGAACGTGGGGGCGGGGAGCGCGGCAAAGGAGCACGCTGACGTCTTCGAGCGCATTGCCTTCGGAACCGGAAATGCTCCGACGGTGTCGACCACACCCCGAAGCACGCCCACTGCAGGTGCCGGCGGCGACGTGTCTCAACTGAAGAACTTCGACGTCGTCGCGACGACCGGTGGTTACCAAGGCGCAGAAGAATTCCTGACGTTCCTCCGCAACGCCGAGAAGGGCGTGAAAGAGCCTGGCTTATTCGAAGGGCGCGGCCCCCTCGCGATCCTGCTGCTCGTGTTCCTCGGCGGGCTTGCGCTCAACCTCACGCCATGCGTACTCCCGATGATTCCGATCAATCTCGCGATCATCGGCGCCGGCGCAAGTGCAGGTTCCCGAGGACGCGGATTCCTGCTGGGCGCTGTGTATGGTGCGGCGATGGCGGTTGTCTACGGCGTACTTGGCGTCATCGTCGTGACGACGGCCAGCACGTTCGGCACCATTAATGCGTCGCCTTGGTTCAACGTGGCCATCGCGGTTGTCTTCGCCGTGCTGGCGCTGGCGATGTTCGACGTGATCACAATCGATTTTTCCCGCTGGGCCGGCACGACGGGCACCGGTGGAGGACGCGGGAGTCTCGCGCTTGCGTTCGGCATGGGCGCGATTGCCGCCCTGCTTGCCGGCGCATGTGTTGCGCCAGTGGTCATTCAGGTGGTGCTCTTTTCGAGCGATCTCTACTCGAAGGGCACAGTCCTCGCGTTGGGGCTGCCGTTCCTGCTCGGTCTGGGAATGGCCGTGCCGTGGCCGATCGCCGGCGCAGGCATCACCGCGCTGCCGAAGCCGGGACCTTGGATGGTGCGCGTCAAGCAAGTGTTCGGCGTGGTAATCCTGGCGACCGCCGTCTACTACGGCTATCTCGGGTACGGCCTGTTCGCCGATCGATGGGTCGATGCACGCGATGTGCAATCGAGCGTCGAAGAGCAGCTCAAGGCGGGATGGTATGCCTCGCTCTCGGATGGCCTCGCAGCGGCGGCGCGAGAACAGAAGCCAGCCCTGATCGACATGTGGGCGACGTGGTGCAAGAACTGTCTGGTGATGGATCGAACGACGCTCGCTGATCCGGCCGTAAAAGCGGCGCTCGCCGGCTACGTGAAGATCAAATACCAGGCCGAACAGCTGGACGAGGAACCAGCACGAACGGTCGCGCAACGTTTCAAGGCCGTCGGTCTGCCCACTTACGCCATCGTTCGATCACCGTCATCGTCATCATCGAAACAACCGTAGTCATCTGAAAATCTGATCGGCCGTTTGGAACGCTCGAGTCGCGCTATCCTGTGTGCGGGTATGCGTACGCGTACGAGCCGTGTTGTTCTCCTGGTGTTGCTGCTGATCGCCGGTGCAAGCGCGGCTGTGTTCACGGTATATCAAGCCGGTCGGCTCGAAGAGCTCGGCCGAGAACACTACGGAATCACGACTCGAATCGATCGACTCGATGCCGGAACGCTGCAGATCGGCGACGCGCAGCAGGCGTATGTGATCTCAAACGGAGTCGATCGCCCCACGGCTGAGCAGGTGCCGGAATTGATTGCCGTTGTCGTGAAGGACGGCAGCGAGCTGGAACCGCGCCTGCGCACCGCTCGCGCGGTGACCGCGATCAAGTCGTTCCTCGAGAACGCCCATGCCCTCGAACAGATCGAGACTCGGGCCCACGATCACGTGCTCCTCGGGCAGGAACTGATGGCCGCCGACGTGATTTCCGTTGAAGCGCGCGCTGCCTTGACGGCGATGCACAACGCGTTGCGCGATATCCGTTCGGCCGAAGCCGAGCTCGCCGAGGCCGACCGCGCATTGATGCTGCGTCAGTCGTCGATGGCGATCGGCGCTGCTGCAGGTCTGTGGCTGATCGGCCTCTGCCTGCTGGTCGCCGTTCCTCGCGATCGACGGGCATCTCAAGCAGTCGCCGCGTCGTCGATTCTGTCGATCGCAGAACACCCGCGGCCACTCGAGAACGGCGCGTCGACATCGGCCGATCTTGCCGGAGCCGCGGATCTGTGCACCGCGATCGCCCGAACCACGGACGCAAACGATCTTCCGGTGTTCTTGACTCGCGCCTCGGCGGCGCTCGGCGCGTCAGGAGTTGTCGTGTGGATGGCCGCGGGGGATGAGCTCATCGCCGCATCGGCACACGGCTACGACCCGCGAGCGCTCGATCGATTGGGACCCATCAAGCGATCGGCTCAAAACGCAACCGCTGCGGCCTGGCGCCTCGGCTCAATGCAAATTGTCCCGAGCGGTGACACGTCGAATGGCGCGCTTGTGGCACCGATGTTAGGAACCGATCGCTGCGTCGGCGTACTCGCGGTTGAAGTTCCCCGCGGCCGTGAGACCGACGCGACCACCCAGGCCGTGACCCGGTTCGTAGCCGCGCAATTCGCCGCGACGCTCGCGCCCTGGCCGGCTGCGAGCGTCGCGGACCCACCTTTCAGATCTCTCGATAAAGCCGCCGAGGCGTAGCCCTCGACGCGGCTCGGCGCAGGTGCTATATCGGCTGACCGCCGGCGCTTTGCCGACGCCGTTCCGGAATCGTCGCCTTCAGTGACAGGTCCTTCCGATCGCGCGTGATCTTCAATTCGATCGCGCTTCCCGCCTGCACGTCGCGGACTTCGTTGACGACATCCTGTGGGCTCGAAATCGAATGGCCATTCACGCTCGTGATCACATCGCCGGCTTTCACACCAGCAGACGAGGCGGGCGTATTCGCTTGAACCTCGGAGACCAGCACGCCATCCTTCACGCCAAAGTACGCGGCCAACTGATCGCTCAACGGAGTGACCACCACCCCGAGCCGCGCCGTCGATCCGAACGAACCTTCAAAGAGGAAGCGGTTGCCGTCGAAATTGAACTGAGGAAAATCGCGCGGCAACGCCCGCAGCGCGGCATCGGGGAATCCGCCAATGCGATTGCTGGTTTCGGGCGTGATGTCGAGCGTACGTCGCGAACCATCGCGCACGATGGTCATCTTGACCGTGCGTCCGGGCGGGGTTTCGCGCACCAGACGCGTGAAGTACCTGGTGCTGCGCGGCCGCTCGCCGTCGAACTCAATGATGACGTCGCCGCTCTTGAGACCAGCCTTCGAGGCCGGTGTGCCCTCGCGCACGGAGTCCACGAGAACTCCATCGGACGGCTGCACTTTCGCGCGCGATGCTTCGTCAGCGCCGAGATCGCGCACCGACACGCCGATCGACGATCCTGGCCCCTCGAGCACGAGGCCGTCGAACGGCCGAGGACTCCTGACGCCGTCGCGCTGCGCCATGGCCGGCGACGCAAACATGAACGCCCCGACGATGAGCGTCACGAGCGCAAGCCCGCCGATCACCCATTTCTTCATGGAAGCTCCCTCCATTCGGTGACACCCCCGTGTCATCTTCCAGCTACTCAGACGGCGAGTCGCCGCGGAAAGTTGGCATAATCACGCTCATGCCGAAGGACGACCCGAAAGGCCGGATTCTGGAGCGCGCCGAGCGGGAAAAGGTGAAGTTCATGCGTCTCCAGTTCACCGATATTCTCGGCGTCATCAAGAACGTCGAGGTGCCCGACCGGCAGTTCGAACAGGCGCTCGACGGACGGATCATGTTCGACGGTTCGTCCATCGAGGGCTTCGTGCGAATCGAGGAATCGGACATGTACCTCAAGCCCGACCTCGGCACGTTCCAGATATTTCCGTGGAGCTACGCCGGATCCGAGCGCGTCGCGCGGATCATCTGCGACATCGCCAACCCCGACGGAACGCCGTTCATGGGCTGCCCGCGATCGATGCTCAAACGTGCGATCGGGGTCGCCGCCGAGAGGGGCTTTACGATGCAGGCCGGGCCCGAGGCGGAATTCTTTCTCTTCCAGCGACGGACGACCGGCGAACCCACCACCGAAACGCACGATTCGGGGGGCTACTTCGACCTGACCCCGGTCGACCTCGGCGAGGACGTGCGACGCGAGATCATCCTCGCGCTCGAGCAAATGGGATTTCACGTCGAGGCGGCCCATCACGAGGTCGCTCCCGGCCAGCACGAAATCGATTTCCGTCATGACGATGCGTTGATCACGGCCGACAACGTGAGCACATTTCGCTTCGTGGTCAAGAACGTGGCGAATCGAAACGGGCTTCACGCCACGTTCATGCCCAAGCCGGTCTTCGGTGTGAACGGATCGGGCATGCACACCCATCAATCGCTGTTCGCGAAAGGCAAGAACGTGTTCTTCGACGCGAAGGGCGAGGGCGAGCTGAGCCAGACCTGTCTGCACTACATCGGCGGACTGCTCCGGCACGCGAAAGCCCTGTGTGCAGTGACCAATCCGCTCGTCAACTCGTTCAAGCGCCTGGTTCCCGGATACGAAGCGCCGACGGCCATTGCGTGGTCGACGCGGAACCGCAGCCCGCTCGTTCGCGTGCCAGCCGCACGAGGCGAGAGAACGCGCATCGAGCTGCGGATGCCCGACCCCTCATGCAACCCGTATCTCGCTTTTGCCGTAATGCTGCGAGCCGGGCTGGACGGCATCGACCAGCAGATGGATCCTGGTCCGCCTGTGAACAAGAACATCTATAAGATGAGCCATCGCGAACGACGGCATCTGCGGATCGACGAGCTGCCCGGGAATCTGAACGAGGCCCTCGACGAATTCGAGAAGAGCGCCCTCATGCGAGAGACGATGGGCGACCACATCTTCGACAACTTCCTCACCGCGAAGCGAGCCGAGTGGGATGGCTACATCCGCCAGGTCTCCGCGTGGGAAATCGATCGGTATCTGAACACGTACTGAGTCGCGGCCAGGTGTCACCGTCCTCTGACATCGGCCGAGGACGCCAGAACGCACATGGCGGTCTGTTTTGCTGGCGTTTTTTGCGATTTCGATCGGGCATGCGTCTTGAAGGATTGACCGGCGGTCGCGCCGGGTCACCGAGGTGCGTAACTTCAGGCAGGCGCTGGCATCGCCGCACCCCGGATCCCTGTTCATTCACGATCCGGTCGCGACCATCTCCTCACCCTTTCAACGTCCCCTGTCCGGTCTCTCGGGAGATCTTCACAGCAAGGGCGGTCATGTCGTCGAGCTGGGCCGCCGTATCACGGAACATCGTCACGGCTTCGAAGATCGAGTCGACGATGACGCGCGCCGGCTCGCGCTGATTCTTCTCGACCACCTCGCAGATCCGACGCGCGCCGAACTCGGCACCTTGCGGATTCAGCGCTTCGAAGATGCCGTCGGTGCAGAACACGAACAGATCCTCGGATCGCAGCTCGAACGTGATCTGGTCGTAGACGATGCCGGGAAACGATCCCAACGGGACACCCGGCAGCTCGATTTGCCCGCACGATCCGTTGGAGCAGCGAATCGGATACGGCAGCCCGGAGTTCGACAACGTCACCGTGCCGCGCGGGAAATCGAACAGCGCATAGCACAACGTGCAGTAGTACTCCTCGAGATGTCGCTCGTGGAGGATCGTATTCATCGCCTGCAACACGCCAGCGACGCTGAAACGCTCCGGCGTGAACCGCCGCCGCATCGTTCGCGAGCGCACCTGCTCGGCCGCGAACGCGCCGTACAGTGCCGCCGGGGCGCCCTTGCCTGAGACGTCGCCGACAGCGACCACGAGCGTGTCGGCTTCGGGCGCGAGAAAGTCGTGGAGGTCGCCTCCGAGCTCGCGCGCCGGCTCGAATCGCGCCGCCGCATCGACACCGGGCAACATCTTGGGAAGCTCTGTCGGCAGGAGCGCCACCTGGACCCGCTGCGCAAAACGCAGCTCCTTCTCGATGCGCTCCTCGTTGCGGCGAACTTCGTCGTAGAGGCGCGCGTTGTCTATCGCGACAGCGGCCTGGCTGGCGAGGAGGGTGAGCAGCTCCTTGTGCTCCTTGGTGAAGGCGTCGAGCTCGGGACTCTCGAGATCGAAGACGCCAATGCAGCGATCCTTGATCAACATCGGAATCACGAGCTCGGATCTCGCGTCGGGTACGAGGTTGATGTAGCGCGGATCCTGAGAAACGTCGGACACGAGCACGGGTTCTTTGTGCTCTGCCGCCCACCCGACGAGCCCTTCGCCGAGACGAATGTGTTTGGATTCGGCGCCTTTCCCGTACCGGACGGCCAGCTTCATCTCGAGCTCGCCGGTCGATTCGTCGAGGAGCAGAATGCCGAACGTGCGGTAGTCGATGAGCCGCTTCGTGAGGCTGGCAATTCGCGTGAGCAGTGTGTCGAGATCGAGGATCGACGACATCTCGCGGCCGATCTCGGCGAGTGTCTCGAGTGTGTCGATGTAGTGTCGCTCGGACTCGAAGAGACGCGCGTTCTCGATCGCCACGGCGACGTGCGCCGCAAACTGGCGGAGCAGCGCCTCCTCTTGTGAGGTGAATGCGCCTTCAGCCTCGTTCAGCAGATTCAGCGCACCGATCACCTTGCCCTTGCGCCGGATCGGCACCGCCAGCTGCGACAGCATGGTTCGCAGCGGGCCCTTGTAACGCGGCTCTTTGCGGATGTCGTTGACGAGGATCGGCCTGCCTTCCTGAACCGCGGTGCCGACCACGCCCTCGCCGAGCGGCAGTCGCCACGTCGACACTGCGTCTTCGGGATAGCCGATGGCGTAGGCGATCTTCAGATCCTGACGCCGCTCGTCGAGCAGATACACGGAGAACGCGCTGAACTGTGTGAGACGGGCGATGAGCTGCGGGATCTTCGCGAGCAGCTCGTCGAGGTCGAGCACGGACGTGACTTCGCGCCCGAGATCGAACAACGTCGAGAGCAGCTCGGTGTCGGTCGGCGCTCGGCCTGGCAGCTGTGTGGAATCGGTCGACTGTTCGCGGGGATTCTGCGTCATCGAAGGCGCGCCGCACCGGGAGCGTCGAACGAATTATACTGGCCCTCTGATGGAAGGCCTGACGCTGCCGCTGGACCTGCGCGCAATCGAGCGGATTCTGCCACACCGATATCCGTTTCTGCTGGTCGATCGCATCACCGAGCTCGAACCCGACAAGCGCATCGTCGGCATCAAGAACGTGTCGCTCAACGACCATGGGTTGTCGCGGCAGCCCGGCATGCCTGCGGGACTGCCGCCAACGATCCTGACTGAATGCGTCGCCCAGGTGGGCGCGATTCTGATTCTGTCGAAGCCGGAAAACCGCAATAAGATCCCGCTGTTCATGGGCATCGACCGGGTGCGGTACCGCAGGCCGGTTCACCCCGGAGACACCGTGGAGATCGAAGCGCGCGTCAAGCGACTGCGCAGTCGCATGGGTCAGCTCTATGGCTTCGCCCGCGTAGGGGGCCGGATCGTGCTGGCGGGAACGATGACGTTCGCGCTGGGCCCCGTGCAGGAGCAGATCAGCGCGACCGACGACGCACTGAAGCTGGTGTAACGAGCGCTTCGCGCGCCTGTCTCAGACCAACGACGGTGTGTGCTCTTCGACCTGAATCGCGTTGCGGCCGACCTGCTTCGCGCGATACAGCGCCGCATCGGCGCGCGCGATCGCGGTTCGTGGATCGTGATCGGCGGTGTTGACGGCGGTGATGCCGAAGCTCGCGGTGACAGTGATCTGCCCGTCGTTCCAGACGACCGGCCGCTCGGCGATCGCTCGACGCAAATTGTCCGAGACCTGTCGCGCCCCCCCGACGGGCGTGTCGGGCAGGATGACCATGAACTCGTCGCCGCCATAGCGGCACTTGACGTCGCTGCCGCGCAGCTCCGACTTCATAATCGTGCCGATCGCGGCGAGCACGGCGTCTCCGCAGAGATGGCCGTGGCGATCGTTGATGTTCTTGAAGTTGTCGAGATCGAACATGAGCAGCGAAAGCGGCAGCTTGGATCGCCGCGCGCGCCGCAGCTCGGCGTCGAGCACTTCAATCGCGTGGGTGCGATTGAAACAACCCGTCAAGCCGTCACGCACACTGTTCTCCCGAATCTCGCGGAACAGTTCGGCGTTCTTCAGCGAGACAGCGAGCAGCGCGGCAGCGGCGCTGAGCACGCTGCGTTGATGATCGGTCAGCGGCGGTTCGGGAGCGACGCCCAGCACCCCTTCTGGCGTACCGGCGATGATCATCGGAAAGCACACTTCGGATGGCGTCGGGCCGATCAACGGATCGGCCTCGCCCAAGGCGCGACGCGCGGCGCGCTCACGATCGCCAGGTGATGAATCGCCGACCGCGACCAACGATTCCCACACGCCGGCGCGCGTGCGCGTCATCACCCACGCATCGCGCGCGGGTGCGAGCAGCGGGATGTGCGCGGCCATCGCGGCGCGGATCGAGTCGTGGGACTGGCTGTCCATGGTGCGCGCGAGCGCGTGTCCAAACGCCACGAGCCGAGACAATTCTGATGCCCGCTCGGTCGCTTCCGTGGCGGCGCGCGCGACGCTCTGTGACTCGGCGCGAATCTCCTGGCGTTTCCGCAGCTGATGGAAGCTGAAGATGGTGGCCAATATGACCAGCGCGGGCAGCAGCTGCAGCCCGTGAATCTTTTCGACCTCTCGGACGTAATCGAGCAACTTCGCGAACGGCCCGGAGAAGATCACAAACAGGGCAACGGTGAGTCCCACCATGAGGACCGCATCGTTGCGCCCCATTACTCGCATGCAACCTCACACGGAGTGCGGCCGTCGACAGGCCGCGTTCTTCACTCTGTCGTGGTTATCGGCTACTGGGAGCAGGCGCTGCACGCGCGAGAGCCAAACCGAGAAATGAGCTACGATCAGTTGCATGACCTCACGCACTCTGTTTGCGGCGTCTGCCGCCCTGCTCACGATGATATTCGCGGGAACGGTTGGGGCCGGTCAGCACGTGCACGGAACGGCACAAGTCACTCCGAAGACCGTTCTGCCGATGAAGGCACATGCGGGCCCCATCCCGCCGTTGCCACAAGTGAGCTTCACACCCTCGAGACCGATGCCGTTGGTGCAGCAGGTGTACGAATTCGCCGCGCGTCATCCCGAGGTCCTGCAGTACGTCCCGTGCTATTGCGGCTGCGAGCGGCTTGGCCACAACGGCAACCACGATTGCTTCGTCAAGTCGCGCGCCGCCAACGGCCGCGTCACTGAGTGGGAAACGCACGGCATGGGCTGCGCCATCTGTCTCGACGTCGGCCGCGATGCGATGACGCTGTTCAATGCAGGCAATTCGGCGGCGCAAATACGAGCGGCGATTGACAAGAAGTACGGCACCTACTTCCCCTCGTCGACGCCGACACCGAAACCCCCGTCTCGCAGCTGACGCCGGCCGACGCGCACACGACGGCCCTATAATCGTGCCGTCGTGACGACTTCGCGCCGGGCGGCGTCGCAGCACCGAGCCAACGCCTTCGCGCGCCTGTTCGAAGCCGTTCATGAAGGTGTCTACATCGGCGAGCTGAGCGCCGACCCGGGCACGCCGTCGACAACGATCGCCGCCAATCCACATCTCAAGTTGATTCTCGGCTACGCCTCCGAGGCACCGGAACGCGAGGTCATTCCGTTTGCGCCGAGCCGTTTCGTCGACGAGGCGTCGCGCACCGCATTCCTCGCGCGTCTGCTGAATGAAGGCTCCGTGACCGACTACCTGCTGCGTCTGCGTCGGCTCGACGGAGACCCGGTGTGGGTGGAGGTGACGGCGCGCGCCGATGCGACCATTCGGTCCGCGCCGGCCCATGTGGAAGCGCTGATTCGCAACGTCAGCGAACGCCGAAAGCTCGACGATCAGGCGCGTGATCTCTATCAGCAGCTGCTGCAGGCCGAAAAGATGGCGGCGCTCGGTCAGACCATTTCCGGCGTCGCACACGAATTGAACAATCCGCTGGCGACGATTCTCAGTTGGGCAGAGCGACTCTCGGAGCGATCGCTCGACGAGACGGCTCGGCGCGGTGTGGGCGTGATTCTCGGTGAGGCTGAGCGTGCGGCGCGTATCGTGCGAAACCTGCTGACGTTCGCCCGCAAACGACAATCGACGCGCACGTTGATCGAGCTGAATCAGGTCGTTCGCGAGACGGTCGCGCTGCGCGCGTACGGACAGCACATCACCAACATCGACGTCGTCACAGCGCTGGCGTCGGGCCTGCCGTCGGTGTTCGCCGACGCGCATCAGATTCAGCAGGTGCTGTTGAATCTCGTCATCAACGCCGAGCAGGCAATGCTGGCCGCCCACGGCCGTGGGTCGCTGGTCCTGCGGACCTGGCACGACGCGGAGCGCGATACCGTCGTTCTGCAGGTGAGCGACGATGGGCCAGGTGTGCCGGTGGACGTGAAGAACAAGATCTTCGATCCGTTCTTCACCACGAAGGAGACCGGTCAAGGCACCGGGCTCGGGCTGACGGTCGCATACGCCATCGTTCAAGAACACGGGGGCAGCATTCGCGTCGACTCGCCCGATGCCGGCGGAGCGTCGTTCACAGTGGAGCTCCCGGTGAGTATCGAGAGTGCTCCGCGAGCCCCGCGCAAATCCTCAGCGCCGAGCGAGTCGGTCGCAGGCGCATCGGTGCTGCTGGTCGAGGACGAGCAGGCGCTGGCGACGGCGGTTGGGGAAGCCCTGATTGATGCGGGATTGAAGGTCGATCACGCGGGCGATGGCGAAGAGGCCCTCGCCCGCGTGCGTCGGAAGAATTACGACGTGGTGATCTGCGATCTGAAGATGCCGCGCGTCGACGGCATCTCGCTCTATCGCGCGATCGCGGCCGGGACGCCTGCGCTCGCGCGCCGCGTGATCTTCGTCACCGGCGACGTTGCCGGAGCCGATGCGGAACGCTTTCTCGAAGAAAGCGGCTGCCGCTGGCTCGCCAAACCTTTCCGGCTCGCCGACTTGTTGCGCAGCGTCCGCGAAGCGCTCGCGTAGTTCACGACCACGCCAGGACCCTGCGGCTCGGCAGAGGCAGCCCAAGAGCTGTTGAGCGTGGCCTTCGCCATCTTCGGCTTCTGATGGAATTCGAGGATCGCCGTGCGCATCACCTTGACAGCGTCGGCGTTCGGCATCATCGCACCGAGTGCGTCGCGCAGCCGGCGAATGGCGCGCGCGTGGAGCTGCGAGACGCGCGATTCGTTCACGCCGATCTCGGCGCCAATCTGTTTCATGGTGGCCTCACCGTAGTAATAGAGGCCGATGACCTTCTGCTCGCGCGGCGGCAGCGAGGCGATCGCCTCGCAGACGCGCTCCTTGATCTCCTGGCGCTCGTAGGCTTCGTCGGGCTGTTCCGGCTCCGACGGAATCAGCGCCGTCGGCAGCGTCGACTCGTCGAGGTTCTCGTTGTTGGCAAGGGGTGATGTGGATTCGATGGCATTGATGCGGACGATGGTGCGTCCCAGACGCTTCTCGTCGGACCCGATTTTGGCGGCGAGGTCGGCCAGCGACGGCTCGTGACCAAGCTCCCGACGGAGCTCTTCGCGGGCCGCTTCCAGCTCGCGCCGCTGCCGGCGCACACCGCGCGGCCAGGCGTCCTTGCGCAGCGCGTCGATCATCGCACCCCGGATTCGCCGTTCGGCAAAGGTTTCAAACTTGATCCCGCGCGCCTCATCGAAGCGGTGGGCCGCGTC
>Ga0075424_100000443_pt1 | contig 32015 bp, 21 predicted proteins | sample SoiMethybrSBSTD3_FD_75301 | JGI IMG/M metagenome (GOLD analysis project Ga0075424, IMG submission 75301) | Bulk soil microbial communities from a Populus tree surrounding site in Tennessee, USA - Soil MetaG P. TD hybrid SBSTD3 | ecosystem: Environmental > Terrestrial > Soil > Tree plantation... | reverse complement strand
ACAAGCTGCGCAACCTCACCGGCGGACAGACGCTCCCCGCCGCGCCCGAAAATCTCAAGGGCGCATTCCGGCCCTCGTGGTCGCCCGACGGCAAGTGGATCGCCTTCACGTCCGACCGGCACTATCCATTCAGGCCGCACAAGCAGCCGGCGCCCGGCTGGGAGCATCTGCAGGAGGTGAGCATCTACGTGATGCAAGCCGATGGGACCGGACTGAAACGCGTCACCGCCGCGGGCGTGACCACCGGATCGCCGCGATGGTCGCCCGACGGCCGGCGCCTCGTGTTCTACGAGCTCGACACGGCGCTCACCTTTGCCGCGCGCGTCGTCGCGCAGCCGATCGTCACCTCGCAGATCGTTTCGGTGGACGTCACGAGCGGGGCGCGCACGTCTCACACCTCGGGTCCCGGTCTCAAAGTGTCGCCGCAGTATCTGACTGCCACTCGCATCGGCTATCTGATGAAGGCCGCGCCGCGCGGGATGGAGACCGGCCTGGCGTTCACGGACGGCGGCATCGCCACTCAGGGGACCTTCCGCAATCCGTCGTGGTCGCCCGACGGCACACGCGTCGTCTATCACCGGCCCGACTTCACGGCGCGGCCGCAGAACCAGCCGCTTTACAGCTGGGACCCGGATACGGACTACCGCTACACCGACGTCTTTCCGCAGTTCTCGAAGGACCGGCGGCTCGCTATCAGCCAGCTCGGGAATCTCGCCACGCCGCAGGCGGCCATCGCGGTGATGAACGCGGACGGCTCGAACCGGCGCGTCGTCTTCTCCGATAACGCGGCGCCTGCGTTTGTGCCGACCTGGTCGCCCGACGGCCAGTGGATCGCCTTCGGCGTCGGCGGTTTCTTCGGCGCGCGCGACGATCGGCCTGCCAAAGTCATGATGGTGCGCGCCGACGGATCGCAGCCGAAGGACGTGACGGCGGGACCGCTCAACAGCGGCTTTCCAACGTTCTCACCCGACGGCAAGCAGATCGCATATCGCGTCTGGGGCAACTACGATCGCCCCAACGACTTCGGCATCCGTGTCATGACGCTCGGCGACGGCGCGGTGAAAACGTTGACGACGGAGCTGGACAACTTTCCCGCGTGGTCGCCGCGGGGCGATCTGATCTCGTTCACCCGCCGATCGCACGGCGAGGATTACGACTACGACATCTACACGATGCGGCCCGACGGGACGAATGTGAAGCGGCTGACGACAGCGGCGGGCAACGACAGCCATCAGTCGTGGTCGCCAGACGGCCGGTCCATCCTCTGGACGAGCGGACGCTACGGTTTCAAGGACGAAGCGGCGCTCTACGACAACGCGTTCCAGCCGTTCGGCCAGATCTTCATCATGAACGCCGACGGCACCAATCAGCGGGTCCTGACGCGGAGCAAGTGGGAGGACTCGATGCCGGCGATCGTTCCGTGAATTGACACGCCGCTACCGGGCTGTGATCTGCGCCACGCGGGTGAGCGTGCCGAGCTCGGCCAGCAGCGCCGTCAGAACGACCGCGCTGCGCACCTGGTTCATGGCGGCCCATCCGCGCCATGCTTGCGCCGCGGCTTCAGCGCTCATCGGATTGATGAACATGATCGCGTTGCGCGGATAGAAATACGCGAACGTCATGATGTCGCCGGCTGCGTTCGCGGCCACCGCGATGCCGGCAAGCAGCCGAGCACCCGGAACATTCCAGCAGAGAATCAGCGCGAGCAGCGACAGCATCTGCGCGACCGGCGATGCGATTCGAAAGAACGATCCCGGGTTGGCCACGGCAAAGTACGCCCGCGCCGCGTTGAGCGACGTGGGAATGTTCGAGCCCCAGTTCCGCGCATCGACCGCCGATGTGTACACGTTCGCGCCCAGTACGCCGCCGATCACGATCACCGCCAGCCACAACACCACTTGTGTCGCCATACATTCCTCCTGGCGGAGGAATTTACGCGAGGCCCTCGTCCGGCGATTGTATGGATCGGACATCCGTGGAAAACAGGATCCCCGGGACCGCTCCCGCTTGCGCGCGGTACGCACTCGGCGTCAGCCCTGCGAAATCCTTGAACTCGCGGCAGAAATGCGCCTGGTCGTAATAGCCGGCCGCGAGCGCGATCTCGGTTAGATTCCGCGACGATCGCATGTAGTGGAGTGCCGTATTGAACCGGCGCAACCGCAGGTAGTCGCCTGGAGCCGTGCCAACGAAGTCGAGAAAGACACGCCGCAAATGGCGATTCGTGTACCCCACCGCATAGGCAGCGTGATCGATGGCGGAGGGGTCGGCGGACTGCCCGATGACCCAGCACGCGCGCTCGATGCGGGCAAGACGATCCGGCATCCGGACGCTCCGTTCGAGCCAGCGCAGCAACAGGTCGCAGCGATCGCGGAATGTCGGCGCCTCGTGCAGCCGGTCGAATAGTTGCCTCGTACCGGGCAGCACGTGCTCCGCCGGAACCGTGAGGCCGGCCAACTCGTGCGCCGGCAGCGCAAGAATCGCCCGGCTGGTCTCGATCTTGAGGCTGAGTCCGACAATCAGGAGACTGCCCTGCGCTTCGCTGCTGATAGCCCGATTATGGAGGCCGGCAAGAAACGGCGCGTCATGGATCACCGGCGCGTCCGCGGCGGTCCCGGTAAGGGTTAATTGGCCCTCGAGCGGGAACAGGAGGTCAACAATGCCGCGCGGGAGCACGCGCTGACGCCAATGGGAATTGTCGACACGAATCTGCCAGATCCCGTGGACGAACGGGCGAAGCGGATGGCCCGATGGAGGTGTGTACTGAGCGGCGTGCAGGACGCCTCATTATCTCAGCTCAGACGTAAACGTCAGAAGCTGGAGGAGCCATTCCATCCAGGTCAACCGTGCAAGTTCACGTTTGGGTCTACGCTAAGAGCGTGCTCTCCACACGGAGGCGACCCATGTTCAACTCACGATGTGCCTTGATACTCCTGATCGCGACGTTGGTGCTTCCGTCACGGTCGGTCGCGGCCTCACAGACGTCGTCGCGGCCGGCGAAACCGGATGCGGCCTCTCAGACGCCGCGGCGCGCCGTCACCGCTCCCGCCGCGAAGGATCCGTTCATCGGGGTCTGGAAGTTGAATCCCCAAAAGTCGAAATATGAGTCTGGCGGAGCCCCTACGAGCTTCACGCGAACCTATGAGGATCGCGGCGGCGGAACGATTTTCATGACCACGGATGTCACGATCCCGCAGGGCAGCACACGCGCATATCTCGTCTACCGGCGCGACGGCAAGCCGTATCCGGAGGCGGCGGCCGGTGCAGCGTCGATTCGTATGGTTACCATCACGGCGATCGACTCGCATACCGAGAACGTTGACGTCATCGTGAACGGCACGGCGCCCCAGCAGCCGAGCACAATCACAATCTCCGCCGACGGTATGACGATGACGCAGGTGGTGAATGTGCGCGACGCGAAGGGAAAGGGGTTCACCAATACAGTGGTTTACGACAAACAGCCGTAAGCGGTGTAGCCGCAGAAGTTCGTCTCGCTCACACACATCTCACACGTTGCTCACCAAACGCTGAAGACTCCACGGCCGAAACCGTCGATGCTTGCGGTGCACCTCTGGCGACGCGTGCCTGGTGCGACACCGATGACGCATCGGAGGAGGCGGAGCGTATGAGTGACGACGTGGTTTCGGGGCAGGGGGGTCGCATCGAGGACGAACGAACCGGCGACGGCACCGCCAACCGGTACTCCGACAGTGGCGTGATCGGCCACGCACTCGTGGGAGCGACTCGTCTCTATCCCGTGCCAGACGCTTCCGTAGCGGCGTTGCTGGTGGCAGGCGCGGTCCTCGGCGCGTTGGGCGATACGCTGTTGCGCGCGCCCGGCCCGCCGGGTCTGAACCTGTCGCTGTGGATCGCTTCGGTCGCGATTGCTGCGCTCGCGCTGCACCGCCGAGGGGATCACGCACTGGACCGCGAGCGCGTGGCGTGGCTGGTCATCGGCGTCGTGTTGGCGGCGGGACTCGCATGGCGCGACGCTCCGCCGCTGAAGCTGCTCGGGCTAGGCTGCGCAACATTGACCTTCGCGCTCGCGGCTCATCGTCCTGACGCCGCGTGGGTGCGGCGCGCAGGCGTGCTTCGATACGCAGGCGCGCTGGCGCTGGGCGCCTTTCACGCGTGGACGGCAGCGGGGCTTGCGCTTGTGGATGCGACGCGGTGCACCCGGCGGGTCGAGACCGGCAGAGCGGCCGCGTGGCGTCGTACCGCGGCCGTCGCCCGCGGCCTCGTAATCGCCATTCCGTTCGTCGTGGTGTTCGGGGCGCTCTTCATATCGGCCGACGCCGTGTTCGCAGAGCTGGTCGCGAACGTGGTTCGTTTCGACTTCAAACCAATCGTGAGCCACATCATCTTGTTCTCGATCCTTGCATGGCTCTCGACAGGGTACCTGCGCGGGTTACTCACCGGAACGGATCTGCCGTTGCCCGCAGATCGAGGGCAGGGAACCGACAGGCGAGGCGTTTCCGCGCGGAACTGGCTGGTACTCGGCATTACCGAGGTCGCAACGGCGCTGGCCGCGATCGACCTGTTGTTCCTGGCCTTCGTCATCGTGCAGTTCCGGTATCTCTTCGGCGCGGATACGCTCGTCCAGATCACGCCCGGCCTGACGTATGCCGAATATGCGCGGCGCGGATTCTTCGAGCTGGTCTTCGCGGTCGTGCTCGTCGTGCCGGTTCTGCTCGCTGCCGACTGGCTCCTCGAGCGTCGCATCCGACGTGACGTCCTGTTGTTCCGCGGCCTCGCCGGCGCACAGATCGTGCTGGTGCTCGCGATTGCCGCGTCGGCACTTCAGCGACTGCGTCTCTATTACGCGAGCTACGGGCTCACCGAGGCGCGGTTCTACGCCACGGTGCTCCTGATCTGGATCGGCGCGATGCTGATCTGGCTCGCCGCGACGGTGCTGCGCGGCCGCCGCGACTCGTTCGCGTTCGGAGCGCTGGCATCCGGCCTCGCGACGGCCGCGCTGCTGTTCGTCGTCAACCCGGACGCGATCATCGCACGCGCGAATGTGGCGCGGATGGCCTCGGCGGATCCGAAAGTCCGATTCGACGTCGCGTACGCGACGTCGCTGAGCGCGGATGCGATGCCTGTGCTGATCGATGCGCTGACCGTTCTGCCGCGCGACGTGCAGTGTCAGCTCGCGCGACACATGTTGCGCCGCTGGCCGCCGGACCGCGATCGCTCGATCCGCAGCTGGAACTGGTCGGCGGAGCGGGCAAGTGGCGGGGTGCGCGAGCACGAGGCGCGGCTGCGGTCGATGGTACGGCCGAATCAGGAATGCGCGTCTCAGGCACCAAACTAACCTCTGACTCTGCACTTCAGGCCTCAAGTGATATAAGGGCCTTGCTGAACGCCCGCAGGCCCTCTCGGGATCCGGTCGTTCTGCCAATCCGCGTTCACTATGGGAGTCGAGGAGTTCACATTTATGAAGATGTGGGTGGCCTGCTGTACGCGTGGCATTTTGATCCTTCTTCTGACGGCGTCCGCCGCCTGGGCCCAGGCGACGGCGCAGATGAGCGGCACGGTTCGCGATCAGAGCGGAGCCGTGCTGCCTGGCGTTACCGTTACTGCCACGCAGACCGACACGGCGGTCGTCCGGACGGCCGTGACCGATGAGGCCGGGGTGTTCGTATTGCCAAACCTCCCGACCGGTCCCTACCGGCTGGAGGCGATGCTCCAGGGGTTCCGCACCTATGCGCAGACCGGCATCGTCCTGCAGGTCGGCGCGACGCCGTCGATCAATGTTGTGATGGCGGTCGGTGCCGTCGAGGAAACGATCTCGGTCGAGGGCGCCGCACCGCTCGTCGATGTACGAAGCTCGGGGATCAGCAACGTCGTCCAGAACGAGCAGATCCTGCAGTTACCGCTCAACGGTCGCAACGCGGCCGAGCTCGTGTTGACCGTGGGCGCGGCGGTGCAGACCGGCACGCCGGCGCGCGGCGTGCCCGGCGGGCTGCAGATCTCCGTGGCCGGCGGCCTGCCGTTCGGCGTGACCTACACGCTGGATGGCGCGACGCACAACAACCCGCAGAGCAATACCAACTTTCCGCTGCCGTTTCCCGACGCGCTCCAGGAATTCCGCGTCGCCACGAGCGGGCTCGCGGCCGAGAACGGAATGCATTCGGGTGCCGCCGTCAGCGCGGTGACCAAGTCGGGCACGAACCGGTTTGCCGGGACCGTTTTCGAGTTCCTGCGCGACCACCGCTTCAACGCAACGAGTCCGTTTGCCGCGATCGGTCCCGACGGCAAGCGCCAGGACGATGGCCTGAGGCGCAATCAATTCGGCGGCACGCTGGGCGGGCCGATCGTGCGAGACAAGCTGTTCTTCTTCGGCGCGTATCAGGGCACGATCAGGCGTCAGCTGCCGGCGGACAACATCCAGTTCATTCCGACGCCGCAGATGGTGGCGGGCGATTTCACGACGTTCGCCTCGCCGGCGTGCAACGGCGGACGCCAGCTCAACCTCGGTGCGCCGTTCAGCGGCAACCGCATCGATCCGGTCCGTTTCAGTCCGGCGGCGCTTGCCATCGTGAAACGGCTGCCGACGACGACCGACCCCTGCGGCCAGGCCACCTATGCGAGCACGCAAAATCAGGATGATCATCAGCCTGTCGCCAGGATCGATTACCAATTGAGTCCCGGTCAGTTGATCTTCGGCAGATATCTTGGAACGCGCATCACGATTCCTCCGGGATACGGCGGCTCCGGCTCCAACATCCTGACGTCGAACACGGCGGGCAGCTACAACCTGCTCCACTCGGCGAGCGTTGGCGACTCGATGGTGTTGAGTTCAACGCTCGTGAACTCGGTGCGTGCCACGATCAATTGGACGCACGTCAAGCGCTATCAGAATCCGCTGTTCCAGCCGAGCGACGTCGGCATCAAGCTCTATAGCTATCCGCCCGGCGCGCAGTTCCCGTTGACGGTGAACAATGCGTTCTCGCTGCAATCGGGACAGGCGACCAAGCGCGAGGAGTTCAATACCGTCTACGCGGGCTCTGACGACCTGACGCTGGTGAAGGGGAGCCATCAGCTTGGCTTCGGCGGGATCGTCCAGTTCTGGCACGGCAACTTCACCTCGTCCTCGCGCACTGGTGGTAACTGGATCGTTGACGGCCACGTCACTGGAAGCCCGCTGGCGGATTTCATGATCGGCCGCATCGCGAGTGTCGAGCATGGCGGCCCGAATATCCTGAACATCAAGAACTGGTACGCGGGTTTTTACGGTCAGGATTCGTGGCGCGCCGGGAGCCGGCTCACCGTCAACGCGGGCCTGAGGTGGGAGCCGTACTTCGGTCAGCACGTCGTGAACAACGCCGTCACGATCTTTGTGATGGACAACTTCGTGAAGAACGTCCATAGCACGGTGTTCCACAACGCGCCAGCCGGCTTGATCTATCCGGGCGATCCGGGATTCCCCAAGGGGAATACGGGATTGAACACGCAGTGGTGGAACCTCTCGCCGCGCGCCGGCGTCGCGTGGGACGTGCACGGCGACGGGCGCCTCGCGGTGCGGTCGTCGTACTCGATGGGATACGACTTCATGCCGGGCGAGTACCACAACATCAACGCGGGCGCGCCGCCGTTCGGCAACCGCTCGATCATCACGGATCCCCCTGGTGGGCTCGACGATCCCTATGGCGGCAACGATCCGCACCCGATTGTCACCGGGCCCGACACGCAGTACATCGCGTTCGGCGCGTTCGGCTCGATGGATCCGGACATCAACTCCCCGCGCGTGCAGCAGTGGAACGCGACCGTTGAGCAGCAGCTGGGCAGGAACTGGGGCGTCTCGGTCAGCTATCTTGGCAGCTATTCGGACCGTTTGTGGGCGCAGACGGCGCTCAATCCGGGCATCTTCATGGGGACCGGGCCGTGCACCATCCAGGGCGTGTCGTACCCCGTCTGCACGACCAACGCGAACCTGAATCAGCGGCGCAAGCTGTATCAGATCAACCCCGTGGAGGCGGCCAAGATCGGCGCGCTCGATCTCAATTCGGACGTAGGCTTCCAGAGGTATAAGGGCTTGAAACTGTCGGCGCAGCGCCGCAGCACCGTCCTGATGATCAACGGCAGCTACACGCTCTCGCGATGCTTCGGCACGACGACGACCACGGCCTTCAATCAGACGAGCGCCGGCTATACGAACCCTGACGACCCGTCGTTTGATGCCGGCCCGTGCGATCAGGACCGCACGCACCTGGGGACGCTGACCGCCGCGTACGAGACGCCGGAAACGGGCACGGGCGTCGTTCGCGCGCTCGCGTCACACTGGCGGGTGACCGGCATCCTCAACGCGCGCAGCGGAAACCGGCTCAACATCTCGAGCGGCGTCGACCAGGCGTTCAACGGTATCAACGGCAGCAACGTCCAGCGCCCGGACAAGGTCAGCGACGACTTCTACGCGTCGCCGCGGACGTTGAACACCTACTTGAACCGCGCGGCGTTCGCGCGGCCCGCGGCCGGCACGTTGGGCAACCTGACGCGCAACGCGCTGGTAGGGCCGGCCTTCTGGACCATCGATATGGGACTGCTGCGGTCGGTTCAGCTGGGGACGCGCCGAATCGAGCTGCGGCTCGAGTCGTTCAACGTCCTCAACCACTTCAACTGGGGCGACCCGGCGACGAACTTCAATTCCGGGCAGTTCGGCCGCATCACCACACAGGCTGGCGAGCCGAGAGTCCTGCAGTTCGGAATTAAGTACGACTTCTGATACGGGCTGGAAGGGCGGGAAGGGCTGGAAGGGCGGGAAGGGCTGGAAGGGCGGGAAGGCTGGAGGGGCCTGAAAGGCCCCTCCAGCCTGTCCGATCAGTTACTCATCGAGGTTGCAAGCGTAAACCTGATAGAAGACCCGTACAGCACTCTCCACTGGTAATAGCCGACATACACGGCATTCTCACCCGTGAGAACCGCCGCATTCGTTGTGAACCGCAGGTCCTGCCGATCTCCGTCGAGACGCCGGCCGCCAACCCAGAGGTATAAGTCGGCTCCTGGGTTTGGTTCCCATGTGAGCTCGAAACGCATCGTGCCGGCAGCAGGGGCAACGATCCTGATCAGCCGGCAGGGACTGCAGCGGTCTGGACCAATGTCGTAATACACATCCATGTGGGTGAGCTTGGGAACAGTCGCAGTCTCTCCTGCCGCGATGCGGACGATTCGCTGCATTCTCACGTAGGCGGTGTTGTCCGGCGCGATGTCAGTCGCTCCTGGCTCGTAGCCATCTTTTGCGAATCGAAGGTGATTGCCAGCCAGCCCGAACAGCATGTAGGCTCCCGACAGATTCGTCAGCGTTGACTTGCCGGACAGCGGCTCGAGCACGCGGACCCCAGCAAGTGTGCCCTGCCCCGGTTCGCGCACATCGCCCGTGACCGCAAACGTTCCTGTCGGCGTGACGCTGATGGTTGCCCGCCAGATACCGCCGTTCGACGGTGGATACCTCGCGTTGATGCTTGCGACTCCAAACCCGATTGCCGTCGCAAGACCATTTGATGAGACCGCGACCACGGACGGATCTTCGGAAGTCCAGGTGATCTCGGCTGTCACATCACGCGTGGTTCCATCCGACCACGACGCAACTCCGACAAGCTGAGTCGACTCACCGATTGCGGTCAGGGTCGTATTACCACTCAGCGTCAGACGTCTGAGCGTATTCGGAGCGATTGGACTTGGCGCCGCAGGCTGGTTGGCCGAGCTGCTCGAGCCCCCGCAGCTTACTCCCGCAACGGCGAGAACGACGCAGAGCGCGATCGATTGTTGCGACATCGCTCGAATGTCCTCGTCGGTCTTCGAGTGTCTCTCACCGCACGGCGATCGTGACCTCGTTGCTCGGCCTGTCAATATAGGTCAGACGCACCGGCACCGCAGGACCCGGTTGAATGCCGAGTGGGACGCGAACGCGCACCTGGTTCACTCCAGGAACGCCGGGCGCCTGGCTCACCACCTGCACTGCGGCGCTCCGCCCACCGATGGCAACCTGTGGACGGATCGCGCTGTCGATACTCAGACCGGTGCAGTAGATATCGAGGTTCTCGCCGGCAGCGGCGGGATCCTCGGGTGCAGCCATGTGAGTGGTGCCGGCGTGGAAGATCGCGCCTTGTCCGCGTCCATCCCCCGACACAGCAACAAGTGCAGGCCCTCGTACCAAGACGTCCGGGGTGTAGATCTCCGTGCTCGCGAGGCTTCCATAAAAAATTCCAATGCCTCCATACGAGACACCGCCGGCCACCAACACGCGGCCATCCCTGAGAAGCGTAGCGCTGTGGGTCGAGCGGGCTGCGGCCATGCTGCCGGTCGCGAGAAACGTTCCCGTCGACGGATCGTAGAGTTCCGCACTCGCGGCGCTGCCAGCAAAGACGCAGGAATTACCCGTGCAACTGTCCGTTTCGCCGCCCACGGCCAGGACCATCCCATTGGGGAGCCAGTTGAGCGTGTGCCAGACTCGCGGCTGCGCCATGGTTCCAGTCGAGGCGAACGTATGCGTCGCAGGGTCGTACACCTCGGCCCTGGACGAGCGCCCGATCTCCACACCTCCTGCAAACAACGCCTTTCCGTTCGTGAGCGTGACGGCCGCAGACTGATCACTGATCATCGTTCCGCCCACGCTGAAGGCGTCACTCGTCGGGTCGTAGAGCTGTGCGGGGTACTGACCGGGAAACAAGACGGTGCCGTCAGCAAGCAGAATCGATGGAGCGCAGAAGTCGCACCCGCCCCGGCCGGTGTAGGCGCCCGCCGCGCTGAATGTATGCGATGCGGGATCGTAGAGTTCAGCAGGTGCGACTTCGGGATAGCTCCTGGTGCCGTAGCCGCCTATGACGAGCACCTTACCAGTCGAGAGCAGGATCGCCGTATGCCCACCCCTCGCCGTACTCAAGCTGCCAGTCGCTCTGAAGGTGCCGCCGACCGGATCGAAAAGCTCGGCGCTCGCCACCGCGACGCCGCCTTCACCATACCCGCCGACGATCAGGACCGTGTCGTCCGGAAGTAAGGTGGCCGTGTGCATCCGCCGCGCCGTAGTCATCGTCCCGACGGAGCGAAATGTGTTGGCTTCTGGATCGTAGACTTCGGCACTGGCCAGGATGCCGGAGGAGGATGACGCTCCGCCTGCGATGAGCACCTTTCCATCGGGCAGCAACGTCGCGGAGTGGAGTGACCTGGCGGCGCTCATGTTGCTCGCCGAGGCGAACGTGCCCGAGGATTGTGCGCTCGCACTCGTGGCGATGCCGACGATGGCAAAGATTAGGACCGCCAACGGTCGTGCTCGGCGCGATATGGAGTTCGGGATCACGTACGACTTCTGATACGGGTTGAAAGGGCGGGAGGGGCTGGAAGGGCGGGAGGGGAAAGCGCCCTTTCGAACCCTTCCCGCCTATCCCGCCGATCTCGCCTGATCTTACTGGCGCACGTCCGTGTCTGCGCGCCCCCCGTCGTCGGCGCCGGTCTGCGTATCACGCATGGTGGTGCCGTCGGAGAAGATGACCTTGTTGAAGCGTCCCACCGGTGCTTTCGTCTTGGCCTGCCACACGTACAGCGTGACGACGTCTCCGTAGTTCAACGTCGTTCTGGTCCAGCCGAGGAGCTGCGCCGACACCGTGCTGCCCATTTCCATCGTCCAGTGCTGGACCTCGCCCTTTTCGTCTTTGTAATCGGCCTTGATGAGCGGGTGCGGATTGATCCACAGGAACTCCGTCACCGTGGCGTCCTTCAACACGACCGGCTTGCTCATGTCGTACGCTGCTGCGCCGTGATGCGCGAACAACGGACTGTCAGCCGCGGCGAGTCCCGCAAGCAATACCACCACCAAAAATAATTTCAATTTCACGGTCTACCTCCTCTACCTCTTCCTCCTTGCGGGGTTGCTGCGTCGGGATCGCTGCCTGCCGGATCGCCGAGCTCCTTCAAGTATGTCTGAACCTCTGACGGGATGCAGGTGAAGTCGTCGAGCTGCTGGTTCGGAACCCACCGGAAATACACTTCGCCCAAAGAGAACGGTGCGGTGTAGAGCTTCGGGTCCGTCATGGTGATGCTCAGCGACAGATCGTTCTTGGTGGACCGGTGGAAACGTTCCACCACGTGCGCATCGACGCTGTGGGGGTAGCCGCTCTTGGTCGCCCAGGTCTCCGGCGCGAGCCCGGTTGTCTCGACCACGAAGGTATAGTCGTCTTCCCAGCGGCCGATCGAGTATCCGTTGTACTTCGGATCGAGCGTGTCCCTGCCCCTGCCGCCCACGTTGGTGGGAAGGGTTCGCCCGTCGGTCCAGATCTCACGCCAGAGATCCATGTACTGGAGCAGCAGGAAGGTCCGATTCGGCGTCGTCGCGATCGTCATTCCACGAATTTCCTGGGTCATGTTCTGCGGGAACCCAAACGGATCGCAGTAGCGCGTGTGCGGATCGTTGGTGCCGCCGGGACTGAATTTTCCGATCGGCTTGTTGCGCGCGAACAACTGTTTGCCCAGGTCGGTCATCGGCGGCACAACCTCGCCCTTTTGCCGGGGAGCGCCTGAACCAGACGACGGTCCTGCCCATGTCCCGGAAAGATCGCGCTTTGGCGCGGGCCCACCGTCTCCAACGGCCCTATCCATCGGATAGTACCTCCACGGAGAACGCGGCGCATTGTTTTGCGCGTTGTTCTGAGCGGTCGCCAGCGCCGAAAGGACCATCGCGCCCGCCACGCTTGCGATTGCGACTGAGTACGGCTTTCGCATCGTCATGCCCCTCGTCAGTTAGTTGCGATCGACTGGGCAGAGCATATGCTCGACCTGAACCGGCGGTCAACGTGCGGTGCCATCCAAAAGCCGGCGCCGCAGGTCCCCTTGATGTGGCAGTTGCGGCTGTATTCACGCGTACGCGAAGAGCGGCGGGAACAGCACGACGACGAGCGCCGCGCCTACTGGACGTTGACCGTTCCAACCATGCCCGGATGGCATTGTGCAGTGGTACTGGAACGTGCCGGCCGACGAGAACGTTCGCGAGAACGTCGCTCCTGGAGCGATCGAACCTGAGTTCCAGGCACCGCCGTCCGCTGTCGATGTGTGCGTGACACTGTCGTTGTTCGCCCACGTCACCGTTCCACCAACAGAAACAGCGATCGGATTTGGTGCGGGCGGAAGGCGGGATAGCGGCCTTACCGCGAACAGCGCGGGTGGCTGGCCGGCTTCTTAGTTGCGTCGACGAGACGACCGGTCAACAGCGATCGCGCCGTTGAAGCGGGCGCCATCTCTGATGATGACGGCTGGGGAGAGAAGCGTCCCGGAGACGGTCGCTGTATCCGTCAGTTCCACGCGTTCCGCCGCGGCAATGTCACCCGCGATGGTGCCGTGAATGGTCAGCTTCGCCACCCGGATGCGAGCGTCGATATTGGCGCTGGGCGCCACGAGCAGCGCTCCTTCGTTCATGGCGATTTCGCCGATGACACGCCCGTGAATGGTGATGTCCTCGCTGCTGCTGATGTGGCCGTTAATGGTGAGCGAAGCTCCGATCGTCGTCATGGTTAGTACGGTCCCTGATGAGTGAGCAACGGCGCTGTGTTGTTTCTCGGTCCGAAACCCGGATTCGATAGAGGCGCGCCGTTGAACGGCGATCCAGCGTTCACCGCCTCAGAGATTGATTGCCAGCCCTGAGTACACGCTGAACACGAACCCTCCAACCGATCGGAGAGTCAGAACACAGACCGAGGCGATGATGCCGACCAGCAAACCATACTCAATTACGTCCTGCCCGGAGTCGTCACACACGAAGCGAGCAATCAATGCCTTCATCGAGTTCGTCTCCTTGAGGTTGTGGGATACAACGAGCACGACGCATACCGCTCGGTCGAGTGTGCCGCAATGCGCACCTGTTGGCATCTGGGTCCTGGGTCCTGAGCGGCGCCAGAAAAAGACTCCTCCGGATCCAAGAATTCTCATGAGCTGACCGCGGCAGTTGCCGCAATCAGGATTTGAGAGGCGCCAGGGCGGCCGCGACCGCAGGCGGGGGGACGACGCGTCTCTCAGGGTCGCCCAATTCGACGACGATGATGTGGGTCTTGCCGTCGTGGAGAAGTGGAATCGCCTTCGGATCGACCGCCGCGCCGTCGACCTCGACGGACCGGACGCCGGTGCAGCGATGATCGGGGTTGAGGACCGTGATGTCATATCGGGTCGAGCCTGCGCTCCACTGGATCGAGAATTTCGGCCACATCGCGGGAATACTCGGCTCGACCCGGAACGTGGCGCCGTTCCGCCGCAACCCGAGCAGCCCCTCCACGGCTGCCTGGTACATCCACCCGGCTGACCCCGTGTACCACGTCCACCCGCCGCGGCCGAGATGCATCGGATGCGCATAGACGTCAGCCGCGACCGCGTACGGCTCCGCGCGGTATTGCTCGACCCCCGCGGATGTGCGCATGTGATTCATCGGGTTGACCATGTGGAACAGTTCCATCGCCTCGTCCCCGAGGCCCAGTTGCGCAAGCGCGATGACCGTCCATATCGCGCCATGCGTGTACTGGCCTCCGTTCTCACGCACCCCTGGAATGTAGCCTTTGATGTAGCCGGGATCGTGCGTCATGTGATCGAAGGGCGGCGTCAGCAGCAGCACGACCTGCGCGTCGCGCCGCACGAGATGGGCGCGCACGGCCTCCATCGCGCGCGCCATCCGGCGCGAGTCGGCCTCCTCCGAGAACACCGCCCACGATTGGGTGAGCGAGTCGATGCGGCACTCCTCGTTCTGTGCGGACCCGAGAGGCGTCCCGTCGTCGAAGTACGCGCGTCGATACCAGTTGCCATCCCAGGCGAGCTCGAGCATGCCCGCGAGCCATCGCGCTTCGCTTCGGTAATGCCGCGCGCGCTCGCCGTCGCCGCGCTCCTCGCAGATCGTCGCCCACTGCTTCAGGATGACCAGGAGAAACCATCCGAGCCACACGCTTTCGCCCTGCCCGAGATGGCCGACACGATTCATACCGTCGTTCCAGTCGCCCGAGCCGATGAGGGGCAGACCGTGCGCGCCGTACTTCAGCGACCGGTCAATGGCGCGCGTCGCATGTTCGAAGATCGACCCGGCTTGCGCCGACCGCGCCGGCAAGTCGTACATTTCGGCCTGATCGGGCCGGAGCAGCGGCGCTTCGAGAAACGGGACGACTTCGTCGAGCACGGACTGGTCGCCCGTCCGTGCAACGTAGATCGCCGCGGTGTACGGCAGCCAGAGGAGGTCGTCCGCGCAGCGCGTGCGAGTTCCGCGACCGCTCGGCGGGTGCCACCAGTGCTGGACGTCGCCCTCGACGAACTGGCGCGAGGCGGCCAGCAGGATATGTGAGCGGCACAGATCGGGCCTCGAATAGAGCAGCGACAGCACGTCTTGAAGCTGATCGCGGAATCCGAAGGCGCCTCCGGGTTGGTATGGACCGCTTCGGGCCCAGATCCGGCAACTGAGCGCCTGGTACAACAACCATCGGTTCACGAGCAGATCGAACGAATCGTCGGGTGTGTGAACCTGAATTGCGCCGAGCACCTCGTCCCAGAAGCTGGCGGCTCGAACGAACGCTTCGTCCACTTCCTCGATGCGGGAGTAGCGCGCCGCCAGCGCCGCCGCATGCGAGGCGTCGTTGCCCTGGCCGAGCACAAAGGCGACGCGGCGCGACTCGCCAGGCGGAATCTCGATCGCGATCTGCAGTGCGGCGCACGGGTCGAATCCTGACCCCGTCTGCCCGCCGAGTTTGTCGCGAAACAATGCCGCTGGCGCCGACAGAGTGCGATTCCGTCCGACGAAGTCGGCGCGATTGCATGTCAACGATCGCGGTGTTTCGGTAGCGTGCCAGAAGGCGACGCGGTTCTTGAACTCGGTGTTGTACGCGTTTGCCGCCACGATAGCGCCAGTGGTCTTGTCGACGTCCGTGACGACAAACCGCCGTTCACCGAATCGCGGTGGACCGAGAACCCATTCGACGTACCCGAACACACTGAGGCGTCGCGTCGCGTTCGAGGTGTTGCGCAGCGTTAACAGCGACAGTTTTACTGGATCGTCCGGCGCAACACAGACGGCAAGATCCTGCTCCAAGCCTTCCACCGCGTGCTGGAAGTGCGTGACGCCGGCGCCATGCCGAATGACCCACCGTCCCGAGTCCGCCCTGCGCTCCAACGGACCCGGCGTCGCGCCCCAGACGGTCATGTCGTTGTCGTCTCGCAGAAAGATCGCCTCACCCGTCGGATCGGCAATCGGATCGTTGGCGAAGGGCGTCAGGCGATTTTCCCTGCTGTTGCCGGCCCAGGTGTAGGCCGCGCCCGATTCGCTCAAGACCGTGCCGAACTCGGGGTTCGCAAGCACGTTGGACCAGGGCAGAGGCGTCTCGCGCTTCCCCTCGAGACGGATCACATATTCCCGTCCATCCGAGGTGAAACCGCCGATGCCGTTCTCCATTACCCGCGGTCCTATTGCCACGGGCGTCGACGCCCGGTTGGGCGGTCGCAGCACCGCCGACGGCTTCACGATCTCAGCTGACGACAGCCAGGGTGCCTTCCGATCGAGCTGAGGTCGAAGGTCCCCGAGATCGCCGCGGAGAACGATACGCGCAACGGCCGACAACAGATGGCGGTCGCTCTGTGGCATCCCGTCGGAGCGCAGCAGGAAGATGCCGCCAGGCTTTTCGAACCACCCGCTCCAGCGCGGCTCGCGCAGCAGAGCCGACAACTGGCTCTGCACCTCGTCGAGATAATCGGCGGGGTGGTCGTTGAGGATGATGACATCGGCGCGAAGATCCTTGACGCGCCAGTACTCCTGCGCGTGCAGGATCTGGCGCACGAGCGCGAGCGCACCTGCATCCGCGACATGGACCAGCACGATCGGCAGGTCTCCGGATATTCCGTAACCCCACAGGTTCGCCTGGCCGAGGGTGTTCCGGGCAATGTCATCGGGGTTCGCGGAGGAGGCATCCGATCCGAACACGCGTGACGCGAGCCGATCGAACAGCATCGCGTGATCGTCGGTCAGGCCCAAATGCTGCAGCGTGATGTGCGCGTGCGTCGACGCCATCGAGAATGCGCGCGCGGATGCGCTCGCGTCGCGGTACTTACGGACCAGTGCCAGCGCGGCGGATCGATCCGGGGCGACTCCCGTCGCGAACGTCACACGGACGAAGGCGCCGGGCGCGAGGCGCACTCGCTCGCGCACGCTGGCCACGGGATCGAGCACGGCGCCCGTGGTGCCGGAGAGCGCGCGGCCGTCGAGCGCCAGCGGGTTGGCCAGCGATCGGCCGCGTCCGAGGAATTGCGCGCGATCGGTTTCCCATTCGATTGCGCCGCCGAGACGGCCGTCGATGGCGAGCACATGGAAGGCCCAGCCGTGTTCTTCTTCGGCGGATCGCGGACGTCTGCTGAACAGGAGCCCGGCGCTCTGGGCGTCATAGGCCGTCTCGATGAAGAGCTTTGCGAATGCCGGGTGCGCGAGATCGTCTTCAGGACGCGCGAGCACGATCTCCGCATAACTGGTCACCTCGATCTCTCGAGGCCGGTCTCCTCGGTTGGTAATCGAGAGCCTGCGCACTTCGACGTCGTCTTCAGGCGAGACGACCACCTGAAGCTGCGTTTCGAAGTCGTCATCGCGCCGCCGGTAGGTGGCCTTTTCGAGCTCGAAGACGGCCTCGTATTCGTCGGCCTCGCGGCAAATCGGCAGGTAGCTTGGCGACCATACGTTGCCCGACCATGGATCTCTGAGATAGATGAAATGTCCGCCTGCGTCCGACGTGGGATCCTCGCGCCGGCGAGTGACCGACAAGCCGCGCCAGGTGCTCGATCCGCCGCCGGCGTGCGTGAGCGCCACCGTGTACCGGCCGTTCGAGAGGAAGTGCGTATGAGGGGTCCTCGTGTGTGGAGTCCGAAAACGCCTCGACGGAACGGTGCCAATCGACGGTGCGGCGGCGGTCCCCTCGACAGGCCGGACCTCCGAGAGAATCGCTTCTCGAGGAACCCGTTCCTGCAGCAGGAGCTCGGTCGCCTTTATCCGCGGGTCGGCATGGAACCGGTCCACGAACACATCGTCGAGGAGGATATTGGCTATCGCGACAAGCGACATGCCTTGATGGTGTGCGAAGAATGCACGCACGATTTCCGGAGTCGCGCCACGCGACGATGCCGCATCGTCGGCCCCGCGTGCGCCAGGCCGGTAGTCGATCGACTCGTAGAAGCCGAACGGACCATCGAGTCCCTGTCGAGTCAACTGCACGAAGTTCGACGCCGCGGCGCCTGGATCGATCAGGCCGGCGAGCGCGGTGGCATACGGCGCCACCACGAGATCGTCTGCAAGGCCGCGTTTGAGTCCCAGGCCTGGGACCCCAAACGCCTTGTACTGGTAGTTGCCGAACCGGTCAGTGAAGGCGTACGCGGATTCGGAAACACCCCACGGAACACGACGCTCCTTTCCATACTCGATGTGCCGGCGCAGGCTCGCACGGCAACTCTGATCGAGCAACGTCCCCGGATAACTCCGCAGCAGCAGCTGCGGCATCAGGTACTCGAACATCGTGCCGCCCCACGACAGCAGCGTGGCGCGGCCGTCGATGCTGGTGGCAAGCCGGCTGAGATGAAACCAGTGATGCTGCGGAACGTCGCCTTTCGCGATCGCGAGAAAGCTGGCGAGACGCGCTTCAGAGGCCAGCAGATCGTAGAACGAGGTGTCCAGCCGTCCGGGCCCGTTCGCGTCCGCGAGACGGTAACCGATCGAGAAGATCCGTCGCCGCCGGTCGTACAGGAAGTCGAACCGCATGCCCGAAGCGATGGTCGACACCCGTCGAGCGAGAGCGGAAAGCTCGCCGGTAAATACCGCCGGCGGGGCCTGCAGCGCCTTGATGCTCTCGATGACGGCATCGGACCAGAAGGCGATCTCGTCGAACGATTCGCCCCAACCCTCCCGACCGGGGGCCGACACAATCTCCCGCAAGTCGGCGCCGAAGGTCCCCAGGGTGCCGGTGCTGTCGCCTGAGAGCTCGCGCCGAGCCTCGCCAAGGATCTGCGTCGCCAGCCCATGGACGCGAGTGACGATGTCGCGGGTCGACGGATCCGGTGACGGACGGGACGATGACGCCGCTGCCAGCAGATCGGCGGTGTCAATCAGCCCCTCGAGCAACGCGCTCCGCGCCTGCGGCTTTTCGGCGAGGGCCAGCAGGCCCTGAGCTATCGCGGTGAGAGACGCCGCGAGATTGCCGCTGTCCACCGTCGACACGTATCGAGGGTGCAGCGGTGCCGTCGTCGCCGTGTCGTACCAGTTGAGGAAATGACCTTCGTGACGCTCGAGTCCTTCGAGCGTTGTGAGGGTGCGATCGAGACGTCGAATCAGTGCGTGTGTCGTGAGGTATCCGAGATCGTGTGCCGCAAGCGTCGACATCAGCGTCATGCCGATGTTGGTGGGAGACGTGCGTCGGGCCAGACGCGGCTCGTCGCCTTCCTGATAGTTGTCGGGCGGCAGCCACGCGTCGGCCTCCGTCACAAACGCCTCGTAATAGCGCCAGGTCTTTCGCGCCGTCCTGCGCAACAGCCGCCGGTCACGTGCGCCCAGCGGACGCTCGCGCGGACCTACGGGCATGCTCAGCCAGTACGCGACGCCAGGTGCGATGATCCACAAGACCAGAAATGGCACCGCAGACGGCAGCGCATCGCGGTGCGTGATCGAGACGACCATCGCGACGATTGCGGCGATGATCGGGCTGGCCATCATGTTGGCGATGAATCGAAGCAGCGCGCGCATGCCAACGAGGCCGGCAGCCCGTGCGGCTGCCGCCGCGGCCGTTTCCCATTCGAGCAGGCGGCGCCTCGTCACCGTCAGGCGTACCAGCGTCAAAACGATCGCGTGGGCCGTATCCCAGGCGTGGTAGGCGAGAAACGTCACGCTGAGGAGCACCTGCGCAAGCGCGATTGCGGTGTCCGCGCGGAGGTTTCGCCAGAACACCGCGAATGACTGCGCTCTGCGCGGCCCCACCAGCATCTGGGTGACCAGCGGCAGGAGTTGCGACGCCATCACCGCCAGCACCAGCGCCGTCCAGAACGAGTGTGCCCCCGGGAGGATCGTCCACCCCGCAACGAGGAGCGTCAGCAGCATCGGCGCGACGAGACTGCGGCGCAGGTTGTCGAGGATCTTCCATCGCGAGATGAGGGGAAGCGAGTTCCGTTTTATTCCGTGACGGGTCGGAACGTATGGGAACAGCCACAGCAGAATCTGCCAGTCGCCGCGAATCCACCGGTGCTGACGCCGGGCGTGAGCCAGGACAGTCGACGGATACTCGTCGACCAGCTCGACATCGGAGACAAGCGCCGCGCGCACGTGCAGACCCTCGAACAGGTCGTGCGACAGCAGCGCGTTTTCAGGGACCACGTCCGACAGCGCCGCGATGAAGGCGTCGACGTCGTACAGGCCTTTTCCGGTAAAGATCCCCTCGCCGAACAGATCCTGATAGGTATCGGATATGGCGGTCGTGTACGGGTCGACACCCGTGTGACCCGAATACAACCGTGCGAACAGCGAACCGGCGGCACTCGTGAACGTCACGCTGACGCGAGGCTGGAGGATGCCGAACCCCTCGGTGACGCGCCCGACGGCAGGGTCGAACGAGGGACGGTTGAGCGGATGCGCGATGATGCCAATCAGCTGCCGTGCGGCGTCGCGCGGCAATCGCGTATCGCTGTCGAGGGTGATGCAATAGCGCACGTCCGGCAGAATCGACGGGTCGCCAACGGCCAGAACGAAGCTCGTATCGGTGGCGCCGCGAAGCAGCCGGTTGAACTCCTCAATCTTTCCGCGCTTGCGCTCCCATCCCATCCAGAGGCCTTCCTGCTCGTTCCATTGACGCGTGCGATGGAACAGAAAGAACCTGTCTGGACCGTCGTCGCCATGGCGGGCGTTGAGCTCGCGGATGGCATCGGCCGCTGCGGCGAGGATTTCCTCGTCGAGCGGCAATCGCTCGGTGTTCGCATCCCTGAAATCACTGAGGATCGCGAAGTGGATGTTGGGGTCGAGGTTACCGAGCGCTTGCACTTCAACGTGTGCCACCAGTTCACGCGCCCGTTCGACGCTGTCGAGAATCGTCGGGACGATCACCATCGTGCGCGCAGATTCCGGAACCCGGACGAGATCGAGGCGCGGCAGCCGGCGCGGCGGCACGAGTCGCGCAATCAACCGCTGAACGATCTGAATCGCCAGCTCGCTTGCCGGCACGAGCGTCAGCAGCACAACGACGAGCAGTGCCGGCCACTGCGAGGCATGCGCGAGAGCGTAGGCCACCGCGGCCGCGACGAGCGCCGTCGTCGACAGGCCGATTGCGCCGAGATAGCCAGGCGTCGCGCACCGGAAAAACGCGCGTCTGAGGCGGACGGCCGCTCTCGGCTTCCATCCGATGCCACGTTCGAACTGTTGGCGCCCTGCGCCGATCAGGTAGTACCCGACGTGCGCGTCGCGGGCGCCCGGCGATCGCTCCGCGATCTGGCGCGCACGCTCGACGCTTTTCAGCGCGACGCGGACCTGCCCCTCGCCCGTCGGCTCCGCCAGCTCCTCGATCGCGTGGCGGTAGCGATCGCGACTGGCGAAATCCATGCGCCCATATACGGCCGCGGGGTCGCGTTGAAGCACCTGTTCGACCAGGCTGACGCTCTCGAAGAACTCGCTCCAGTCAAACGTCGAGACCAGACGCAGGCTGCCGATCAGATTTGCCATGAAGGCCTGTTCGGATGCCTGATGTCGTGCCTCGGAGCGAATCGCATCTTCGACGGTGTGTCCGCGGGATTCCAGAGCGGTGTCGAGCTGCTGTCGAAGGGCGGCGGCGGCGGTCTCGTGTTCGCGGGAGCGCTGAAGCAACCGAATCACGAACGCGGGATGAACGTGAGAGGGCCACGGGTGGCGCGGGTGTGTCGAGACGAGCGCGTCAACCAGCCGGTCCGCGTGGAGACGATGGGCGCGGCTCGTCGCCATGACGTCAGCCCGCGTGCGCACGTGTTCGACGAGCGCGAGCTTCAAAACGGATGGCCACGCCCAGAGCTCGCCGATCGTCAGCGGCGTGATCGACTGGAACGCGGTGACGAAGCGGTGCACGCGTTGGGAATCAAGCCGCCCCGCGCTGTGGCGAATCAGTTCGAGCGCCATCGCATACACCCGCGGCAGGCCGGCGAACTCGTCGGCGGCGATCCACGGTAGCCGGCGGAAGAACGATGGCGGCAAGTCGTGCTGAATGTCGCGGATCGCCGCGAGGACAATGTGGAAGTTGTCGAGCAGCCATTCGGCTGCCGGAGACGACGGTTCGCCGCTCGCGGCATCGGCAGCCAGCGACGTGTAGACCTGTCGAAGTGCCTGGGCGTGGTCGCGGAGCTTTTTCAAATGCGCGGCATTGCCGCGACGGCGTGGTGAAACCGTGAACAGAGCGGCGAGCCGTCTCGCATGGTCTTCGAGCGGCTCGATGCCCAGCAGATCGATGGACGTTGGCGTCGGTTGAGGATCCGTGGCTTTAGCCATGAGCTCGCGTTTTGGATGCGCGTGAGGGCGCGACGTCCATATCAGGAGATTGTGTCTCCGTCGCGTTGATCTTGACCGTCGGAATACGAAACTGTGGATGAGTCGGCTGTGGAATCGTCCGAGTGCGGCGAGCCCGTTCGCGGCCGATTACGCCGAGCTCGAGCTAGCCGATTGAGAGGGGATGTTCGAGTCCGCTGGCCGGTGTCATCGCGTCCAGCCGTAGCGGGGCGGCCGCAGCCGAGACGGATTCCAGATCTGCCCGCATCCACTGCATCGCCAGTACGCCTCGTTGCCGGCCGACTTGGTCGTCGTGGAGACCTTGCCCGATCGGCAAAACGGACACGACGTGGGCGCCGCCGCATTCGACGGGACTGGCGGAGTCGTATTCATGAGACCAGCGTACGGCTTCTGGCGGCAAAGCACAAGGCGCGCGGCGGAACGACGTGTTGGTGCAGACGTCGTAATTTTGCCGGCGGCTGCGCGTGCGGGGGAGTAGAGTTGAAGCGCATGACAACCAGATGGTGCAGGCGGAGTCTCGCAGTCGCCGTCGGCGCTATTGCAATGACGGCGATTCCAGGGCCCGTCACCGGCGAGGTTGCCGCCCCGCTGCCGCTCGAAGCGGCTCAAACGATGTTCTACAACGGCCGTTATGCCGACGCGGAGGCGGCGACGCGCGAACTCTGCACGGCGGCTGTCGTCGCGCTGCCCGCGTGCGAGGTGCGAACGTCGGCCCTCCTGTTTCAGCTGAGACGCGCGATCGGCGAGTCACCGGACAGGGACAAGGCCTTCACGCAGTGCGAAGCGTGCCCGGCACTTCTCTCGATCTTCGTTGCGGAGACGCGCCGGTCACAAGCAATCGCGCGCACTTACTTGAAGGCCAATCCTGCCGATGAGGAGACACTGTTTCTCCTCGGGAAGCTGGATTTGAATTACGTCTGGTTGCAGCTTGGCACGCTCGGGCGGAAGACCGGCTGGGACGAGTACTGGGAGGCGCGCCGTTCACTTGATCAAGTGTTGAAGCTCAATCCCGGCCACGTTCGAGCGAAAATCGCCCGCGCGTGGATTGACTACATTGTCGACACGAAGATGCCGCGTGGCACGCGATGGCTGCTCGGGGGCGGCAGCAAGAAGCGTGGCTTGAAGGCCGTGCGCGAGGCCGCCATGACGGATGGGGATTTCTTCGTGCGGGCCGAAGCGGGTTTTGCGCTGTGGGACATGCAGGTACGGGAGCGGAACATCGCTGGCGCACTCGAGACGGCGCGGCGGCTGGCTGTCGACTTTCCTGAGAACGTTGATGTCCGCAAGTTTCTGATGACGTACGACACCGCAGACGAGGCCGCCCGACGTCAGCCCGTCGCAACACTTGCGACGGTCTTGTCCACCAGTAACAGGAACGCACTGATCGCCTTCTCGAGGTGATCGTCCGGCGTATCCTCTTCCTTGCAGTGAGAAAGCCCCCTTGCCGAGTAGGCAAACAGCATGACGACCGGCATGTGCGGGACCATCTCGGCGGCGTCGTGCAGCGGTCCTGAGGGAAGCCTCGGCGCGTCTCCGGTCACCTCGCGAACCGCCTCTTCACATAGAGCGATCAGATGCGGGTCAAAGGGGCGCGGCTCGATGCGAAACAGCGGCTTCCATTCGACCGACACGCCATTGTCCGCCGCAAACCGGCGGGACGCCTCCTGGGCCTCGCGGTACATCGCCGCCAGGATCGTGGGATCGAGCGCGCGCTGATCGATCGATATTTCCGCAACGCCGGGGACGGCCGTGACGATTCCCGGTTCGACCTTGACCACTCCAACGGTGCAGACGACGCCGGCATCGGGTGTGGAATGGCGCCTCGCGATTTCACGGCACTCGAGTGCCGTCGCAGCGGCTGCCAGGAACGCGTCACGCCGCATCGCAATTGGCGTCGACCCTGAATGCGCCGCCTGGCCGACGAATCTGACCATGTTGCGCTCCAGGCCGAACGTTCCGAGAACGACGCCGGCGGAGCGGTTCATCGATTCGAGCACCGGTCCCTGCTCGATATGCATTTCGAGGTACGCCTTTGCGTCGATGGCCGCGAGCTGCTGTCGCGCGTTCAGCATCGTGCCGAGCATCACGCCGGAATCTCGCAGCGCCTCTTCCAGCCGTGTGCCTTCGGCGTCCCGCAGTTCTCGTATCTCGTCGACCTTGAGGCGGCCGGCAGCGGCCGATGAGCCCAGGAGGCTGCGGCCGAAGCGTGCGCCTTCTTCATCCGCCCAATCGACCAGTCGAAGCGTCACGGGTCGCTTCGGCTCTTGCGCGTATCGGCGCAGCGCCTCCAATGCGACCAGCACGCCGAGGGTGCCATCCAGCCAGCCACCGTTCGGTACCGAGTCCAGATGGCCGCCAATGATTACCGTCCTGGTCGCTTCACCGGGCAGCGTCACCCAGTTGTTTCCCGCAGCATCCGGTTCCGGCGAGAGGCCGAGCGGCGATACCTTGTCCTGCAGCCACGTGCGCGCCCGTTTCCACACGGGCCCCCACGCGACGCGCTGTGCCCCCTCTGGAGTGGAGGTAAGCGCCGCCAGCTCGCGCAGGTCCTCGATCACATGACGTGCGCTGCGCCGCAGTGAATCAGCGATCTCGTCGTGCATCTGCCGCAGAGGATTCCATGCCTCGATCTGTCGCGTCAATCACGGGCACGCCGGGGCGTTCGCGTCCGCGTGCGTGCGGCCTCCACAATGGCGCGGCTCGCGCATCCCTCGAGGTGATCGTTGACGAGTCCCATCGCCTGCATGAAGGCATAGACGGTCGTGGGACCCACGAATGTCCATCCGCGGCTCTTCAAGTCCTTGCTGAGCGCGCCGGATTCCGGCGTCGCCCCAAGGCGCATCAGCGCGTCCCGAGTGACGCGGCGCGGACGCGAGCCGGGGCTCGGCTGCCACTGCCACACGTACGCCGCCAGCGATCCGAACTCGCCGGACACTTCCGCCGCTCGGCGCGCGTTGTTGATCGTCGACTCGATCTTTCCGCGATGGCGGACAATGGCTTCGTCCTGGAGCAGGCGTGCGACGTCGCGCGCGTTGAATCGGGCGACGCGTTCGATGTCGAAACCGGCAAACGCGCGGCGGAACGCCTCGCGTTTCCGGAGGATGGTGAGCCAGCTCAAGCCCGCCTGGAATCCCTCGAGGCAGATTTTCTCGAACAAGCGGTTGTCATCGACGACAGGCCGGCCCCACTCGTCGTCGTGATATCGCAGATACAGCGGGTCCGTTCCTGCCCACCAGCAGCGGACGGTGCCGTCCGGATGCCGAACGAGGCCGGGAGCTAGAGCCATGGGTCAGGTAATCGTATCGTCGGATAGCATCGGGATCACATGTACGGACTCCGCGATCGATGAGACTGGTTCCACTCGTTGCTGCCGTCGTCCTCGGACTGCTGCTGATCGCGGTGGTACTCCCATCGAAACGCGATAGGACGATGGGCGGGTGGCGGGCCCGCATTCGGCACGACGTCGATGTGTTTATCAGGTTATTGATCGCAATAGTGCTTCTGGCTGTAATCGTCTGGTATGTCGTGCGTCTCTTCGCGTGGCGGTAAGCGACCGGACCGGGGTGGGCTAGCGCACATCGACTCTGTCGATGATCCACTCGTTGTCATCCTGCCGCAGCGTGAACCGCCACTGCCTCGGCTCCGCGCGCACGCCCTTGCTGCCTACCTTGCGTACATAGCTGGCGGTGCCTGAACATGCAGCTTCCGCGCGAGAGCCGGCAATCGTTATCTGGCACGCCTGCAACTCGAACGTTTGCTGGTCGAGTTGATCGAACGCTCTGCCGAGCGCCTTGACGTCAACGCTTGGCCACACAGCCTGTGCGGCATTCGCGTCGAGCGTGCTGAACGCCTGCTGGTAACGATTGAGCGCCTGCGCGACCGCGCGCGTCTCGGGACTCGGCGCCGGTTGCCCGGCCGAACCTGCTGTAACTGGCGGTGAGGCCGGCGCCGGTTCAGCGGTGCGCGGCGGCTCTTCGCGAACCGATGATGCGCGGTCGCCCGCCGGTGCCGACACAACGGCAGCGGCCGCAGGCACCGGAGCCTGGGAGCCCGGAGCACCAGATACGCTTGACGCCGGTACCGCCGTTAGTCCCGTCTCAGGCGACGACTCCACGTTCGCCGTCGGAGCAACGGGACGCCTCTCGGCCGCAGGTTGTCGACCGAGTTGCCGAATTTCGGGTGGAGCGACAACGCGATTGGGAGTGCTCTCCTCTGCACGGCGTTCGGTGATCGATGCAGTATCGGACGGATCCTCGGGAACGGTCGCGACAGGCGCGGTGCGCGGAGGAGCTTCGTCGACAGTGGGAGGCACCGGCTGATGAGTGGCGACATTGACGGCGCGCTGGGGCTCCTGAAACTGCCTCATGATGGTGACGCCCGTGATCAGGAGCAGTGCGAGCAGCACGACGAACCCGCCAGTGGCCGTCCGCGAACGTCTGGCGTTTTGCGGCGGGGGCGCGGCGGCTGTCACAACGGGTGGAGCACGAAACGCGTCATGTTCCTGCAGGATCGGCCGTTCCACGCGATCGCCAGCGACATCGTGGGTGGATTCCGACGGAAACATTTCCCAGGACGAGGCGATCTGGTCGTCGGTGATCACGATCTTGACGATCGCTTCGCCGTCCGTCTCCGTCTGGCGTGTCGAATCGGGAGCGGCGGTCGTCGGCTGTTCCTCGGAAAATGCATCGAGACCTCGGGCCGGCCCTTCGACGGAGTCTTCACCGAAACGGCGATTGTCCATTCGTCACTCCCCGAACGCGTACTCGGCGCCGATGCTCGATGTCCAACGTGACGTGAGGCCGCCGGTTCCGAGCGACCGCGACACGCTCGCGGTCACGAGCCACGTCGCTCGCACGTTCCATTTGACACCCGCGACGGCGATCGCTCGATGAAGGTCTGTCTCGACGGCGCTCAACCGCGTCGTTTCCACCCCGGCCAGGCGCGGATTGGGCGTAGTCAGGTCCGTTAGCCGCATCGCCGAATTCAAGCGGCGGCCCGCCAGCTCTCCGACGACCGTGAGTTGGTCGCCTACGGTTGTGACGGCCGCACTGTAGTCAAGTTCGTCCGAAATACCGCCCAGACCGTACGCAACGCTACTGTCGAGGGCGATGTGTTCGTTCTCGACGGACCATATGACGCGAGGCTTGACGGTGGCGCGATCGGCGCCCAGCAAATTGGTTGCGCTCCCCGTTGGAAGTCGTGCCTCCGCGCCGATGCCGACTCCTGCTGTTCCTCGTTGAAGCAGGTGAAACTTGGTTCGCACCAGCAGGTCTCCTGGACCCGACGCGCTTGCTGCCACAATCGCCTGGGGCAGTGGCGTGCCGCGGTAGGTGTCAACGCGCTCGCCAGACAAGGTCAGCCGCTCGATTGGCAACGCACCGCCAACGTCAAGACGATCGGTAATGCCGTAATGGGCGGACACGGTCACGGTTTCCGTGTGAATTCGCATCGACACGGTCTCGACGTCGAATGGCGCCGCCTCCGACGTCAAGCGGCTCGCCGTCGCGCGAAGCGTGCCGTCCCGCAGACTGCGGCCGTCGAGGCGATCAAAGCTCGCCGCCTGATACGTGGCCGCAAATGACAGGTGCCTCCTCCCCAGTGTGAGCGCACGCTCGGTCAGGAATGCGCCAAACGTGGCAGTGGATCGCACAGGCACTCCACCCAGCGCGGGATCCATCCGGTACGTAAATCCGCTTGCGGAGGCGCTCACCGGCAGTGTTCCGAGTTCGGATTTCAGCAGCGACGCGATCGCGTCTCGTGTTGCGCGCGCCGCTTCCTCGTCCCGGGCAAAGTCGCCGGTGGGGATGGAACGATTGGTCATCAGAAAGGAAAGCCCGTCTGTGATCGTTGCCTGGGCATCGGCAGATGCTGGAAACGCGGCGAGGATCGCGACGATGAGGCCAACGAGGATCATCGATTCGCCTATTTTTTCTGCTGCGACACGGTGAACGTCAATCCTGCGATCGTCAGGGTGCCTGTCCGCGCTCCTCCCGTGTTCGCGGCGACATTGAACGTGACGGCTCCGTTCCCAGTGCCGCTTGCGCCGCTGCTCACCGTAATCCAATTCGCGTTGCTCACGGCTGTCCACGCACAGCCGGTTTGCGTCGTGACGGCAACCGGTCCGCCGGCGCCGCCCGAGCTATCGAAGCTTTGGCTCGTCGGCGCGATAGTGAACATGCACGCCGCTTGTGAAATGGTCACCATTTGTCCGGCAACCGTCAGCGTGCCCGTTCGCGCTGAGCCGGCATTCGACTGGACCGAGTACGTCACGGTTCCCGCGCCCGTGCCGCTCGAACCCGTCGCGATCGTCACCCAATTCACGTTGCTCCTGGCGGTCCACGTACAGCCTGACGAGGTGTTCACCGAAACTGGAGTGCCACTGCCTCCGGCCGCACCGATGGACGTACTGGTTGGCGACACCGTATAGGTGCAGGGCGCGGCGGCCTGATTGACCGTGACGGTCTGGTTCGCAACTGTAACGGTTCCGTTGCGGGCGCCGCCGGTATTCGCGGCCGCTGTGATCGTCACGGTGCCGTCACCCAGACCGGTCGCGCCAGAAGTTATTGAGAGCCACGACGTATTGCTGCTGGCGGTCCACGGGCACCCGTTCGCAGTCATGATCGAGATTGGATTGGCGGCGCCTCCGCCAGCGTCCACATTCAACGAGGTGGGCTTGACGCTGTACGAGCACGACGTGGACGCCTGTGTGATCGTCACCGGCTGTCCCGCGATCGTGAGTGTCCCGGTCCGTATCGCGCCGGTCGTGTTTGCGGTCGCGGTGAACGACGCCGTCCCGTTGCCCGCACCGCTCGATCCGGAGACGATCGACATCCAGGCAACATTGCTTGCTGCAGTCCACGGGCATCCGGACGACGCTGAAACCGAAACAGCGGAACTCATGACACCACTCGAGGGAACGGACACGTTCGTTGGTGTGACGGTGTAGGAACAGTTTGCGGCCGCTTGCGCGACCGTGACGATCTGACCCGCGATCGTCAACGTGCCGCTGCGGGCGCCACCGGTATTTGCCGAAGCGGTGAACCCAACGGCACCATCGCCGCTGCCACTGGCGCCGGATGCGACGGTCAGCCAGGTGGCATTACTGACGGCGGTCCACGTACATCCGTCTACTGTCTCGACCGCGATCGGAGTCCCGGCTCCGCCTGTCGCCACCACAGACGTGCTCAAAGGCGTGACCACGTAGGAGCACGTCGCGGAGGCTTGGCTCACCGAGATGGTCTGACCGGCAATCGTTAACGTTCCTGTCCGCGCAACGCTTGTATTGCGCCCGATGGTGAACGAGACGACCCCGGTACCCGTACCGCCGGTCTGTCCGGCAATGGCGATCCACGACGCACTGCTGCTGGCGGTCCATGAACAGCCGGCCAGCGTCGTGACGTCGACCCGCCCGTTTCCACCGGTTCCGTCGAAGGTTTGCGGCTCCGTCGGGGACAGCTCGAATCGACAGGGCGCCGCATCCTGGCGAATCCGTGCGCGCTCACCGTTCACGACGATGTCGCCTTGCCTTGTCGCTGCATCCGGATTCGAGGCAACTTCGATTCGAAGGTCTCCCGTCCCTTGTCCCGAGGCTGGGGTCAGCCCCGTGATCCAATTCACTTCTGACGAGGCGGTCCAGGCACACTCCGCCTGTGTCCGCACGGCGATTGTGGCGGTCGCGCCACTCGAATTGACCGGCGAGGCCGGCGGCGCGAGTGTGATGCCGCACTTGGTCGGTGAGGGACCCGTAGACGTGGCGACCGTCGAACCGCAGCCGGCGGCTGCGCAAGCGAACGACCAGATGATCAGGCACGCGATCATCCGGATCGAGCGGAGGTGCCCGACGGCGGTAAGGAGTGGACACGACGTACGGAGGAGACCTGCCTGCATCTACGGGCTTCCCGAGTTGTTAGAACGGGTCGTGCTGGTTACGTCGGTTGGCGAGAAGAGTCGAAAAAAGCGCGTCGGCGAGCAACGGACGTGCCCTCAGCATTCTTAGCGATATTCCCGAGTTGTAAAGGGGCCGACCGTCGAAATTGTGACAACTGTGAATTTTTGTTCAGTTCGATTTGTATTCCGGGGTGACGGATCCTTCAAGCTCAACGGTTAGCAGCTGCGGTTTCTCGCTCCTTATTGACTGGCGCGTTGAGCCGCGCACTGAAAACGCGCGATTCTCGCCGGGCTTTTTTCTTGCACCGTTGGCCGCTTACTTATGAACCACCGGGAATCGGTTCGGCGACGGGTACGATGCGTCGTCCGGACGCTGGGCCTTCATGAAATCGACTTCAGTACCGGACGCTGTAGGTACTGCCGACGGCGGTTGAATTCTGCAGAGCGGGTCGAACACGTACCGCTGAGGTTGCACCTGGATCTCTCTTGGTACGTCATGCGTGCGCAGGGGTGGATCGCACAGATTCGACGCGCCTTCACCTCGGTTTAACGGCTCGCCTCGCCTCGTCCGCCGCGGCCAACTCCACATCGCCGAGATTCCGACCTTCTGCGCGAACCGCGTGCGCGAATTCTGTCGCACCACGTAGTGACACTCGGACAAAAGCGATCGCTGCAACACCGTGCGGCACCGCGCAGTCGCGTCGCGATGTGCGATGTCCAAAGTCGACAGACGCGTGATCGATTCCGAGAATTGTCATTTCACCGCCAAAAACCGCCTGTTTTCGTCGTCTTCTTACGGAATCGAGATTCGCGGCTTCCTCAAATCAGCACACGGAAGTTGGCATCGCGCGTCCCGCCGCGTTCGCCTTGCCTGCAAGGTGTTGAGCGAACCGGGTTTGCCGCTTCGACTCATCAGTGGCAATCCGATTGCGGTGTCGCCTGGCGCCTGGACAGGGCGCTCGATTCGATTTGTTGCGAAGCGTAACGGCGAAGTTCTGTCGGCTGCCGCGTTCAGGCGGCCGACGGTTATGTGTAACGCCGCGGCAATAAGGCCGCTCACCACGGAGATGTTCAAACGATGCGCAAACAACTGACTCTCGCCATTGCCACGACCGTCCTGCTTGCAGGATTCGGATCAGGCGTCGCGTCGGCGCAGACCGATTCCAGCACGGTGACGTACACAGTCTCACCGGTGACGCTGATTGAAATTGCGAGTGACGTCAGCCTCACGATCGATTCGGTCAACAGCGTCGGCGGCGGTCTCGCCAACGACACCGATTCGACCACTTACGCGATTACCAATAACGCCGGCGCGAAAAAGCTCGTCGGGAAATTGAACGCGGCGATGCCGGACAACACCACGCTTTCTCTGCAGGCGTCCGCGCCGGCCGGCGCCGCATCGGCAGGTGCCGTGACGTTGAGCAACAGCAACCAGGATCTCGTAACGGGCATCGGCGCGGTGAACCAAAGCGGCATCAGCATCGTGTTCACGTTGTCGGCGACGGTGAATGCGCAGCTGGTGAACGCTGGCACGAAAACGCTGACGCTGACGCTGGTCGACGAGAGCTAGGCGCTCGAGTCGCGTCGCGATAGGACCAACCTTCAGGAGGCCTGGACGAAGCCATGAGAACCCAGAGTCATT